>Ga0265327_10002104_pt1 | contig 22165 bp, 17 predicted proteins | sample 41621metaG_FD_202089 | JGI IMG/M metagenome (GOLD analysis project Ga0265327, IMG submission 202089) | Rhizosphere microbial communities from Carex aquatilis grown in University of Washington, Seatle, WA, United States - 4-16-21 metaG | ecosystem: Host-associated > Plants > Roots > Rhizosphere...
AACGCAACACAGCGCTACCAGGCTGGCTGCATTTCTACAATCACCACCGAGCCCACTCCGCCCTCGGAGGCCAGCCACCGGTCACCCGACTGACCAACCTCCCTGGACATCACACCTAGCTCAGCTTGGCTTTGACGTCCTTGATGCTGGGGTTGGTCAGCGTCGAGCCGTCGGGGAACTTGACCGTCGGAACCACATGGTTGCCGTTGTTGACCGAACCGACGAACGCGGCAGCCGCCGGGTCCTGCTCGATGTCGATCTCGGTGTAAGAGATGCCTTCGGCCTTCAGCGCGGTCTTGAGCCGCTTGCAGTAGCCGCACCAGGTCGTGCTGTACATGATCAGTGCACTCATAACGCGACTCAACGTATCCGATGGGCGCGGCATGCCGACTGGCGGTGCCTACTGTGTCACATGGTCGGCCCGCCGACGTGTCACATGGTCGGCCCGCCACTGTGTCATATGGTCGGGCCGCCGACGTGTCACACCCGCCTGCCATGATGGAGGCCATGCCAGCCGAGGCCCCACCGTCCACACTCCTCGAGGACCTCGACGACGAACAGCGCGAGGCCGTCCTCGCGCCCCGCGGGCCCGTCTGCGTGCTGGCCGGCGCAGGCACGGGTAAGACCCGGACCATCACCCGCCGCATCGCGTATCTGGTCGCTTCCGGCCACGTCGCGCCGGGTCAGGTGCTGGCCGTGACGTTCACCCAGCGTGCCGCGGGCGAGATGCGCAGCCGGCTCCGCAGCCTGGATCACGCGGACGACGGCACTTTTGCCGGTTCCCCAGGCTCCGGAGCCGTCCAGGCCATGACATTCCACGCCGCGGCACTGCGGCAACTGCGGTACTTCTGGCCGCGGGTGGTCGGCGACACCGGCTGGGAGCTGCTCGACAGCAAGTTCGCGGTCGTCGCACAGGCGGCCAACCGAGCGGGCATCCAGGCGAGCACCGACGACGTGCGCGACCTGGCCGGTGAGATCGAATGGGCAAAGTCGTCCCTGATCAGTCCCGAGCAGTACCCGGAGCAGGTCGCCAAGATCGAGCGGGACATCCCGTTCGACGCTGCGAAGGTCGCCGCGGTGTATGCCGGGTACGAGGGCCTCAAGGCCCGCCGCGACGGATCGGCACTGCTGGACTTCGACGATCTGCTGCTGCACACCGCTGCCGCCATCGAGAACGACGCCGCCGTCGCCGGCGAGTTCCGGGACCGCTACCGCTGCTTCGTCGTCGACGAGTACCAGGACGTCACCCCGCTGCAGCAGCGGGTGCTCAACGCCTGGGTGGGGGAGCGCGACGACCTGACCGTCGTCGGTGACGCCAACCAGACCATCTACTCGTTCACCGGCGCCACCCCGCAGTACCTCCTCGACTTCTCCAGAAGGTTCCCCGATGCGGCGCTGATCCGGCTGGAGCGCGACTACCGCAGCACGCCGCAGGTGGTCTCGCTGGCCAATCAGGTGATCTCGGCAGCCTCCGGCCGCATGGCAGCCAGCCGGTTGCAGCTCATCGGTCAGCGCGATCCCGGGCCCAAGCCGGTGTTCCGGGAACATCCCGACGAGGTCGCCGAGGCCAATGCGGTCGCCGCCGCCATCAAGAAGCTCATCCAATCCGGTACTGCCCCTTCGGAAATCGCCGTGCTGTACCGCATCAACGCGCAGTCAGAGGTCTACGAGGAGGCGCTGACCGCGGCGGGTGTGGCGTTCCAGGTCCGCGGTGGCGAGGGCTTCTTCAGCCGGCAGGAGATTCGGCAGGCGCTGCTGGCGCTGCAGCGCGCCGCGGGGCACCAGGGTGATGTCGCCGGCGTCGAGCTGCCCCAGTTGGTGCGGGATCTGCTGGAACCGCTGGGGCTGACCGCCGAGCCGCCGTCGGGCACCAAGGCCCGCGAACGCTGGGATGCGTTGTTGGCCTTGGTCGAATTGGTCGAGCAGGAGGTCGCGATACGCGGCGACCTGGATCTGCAGGGCCTGCTCGTCGAGCTGCGTCAGCGCGCTGACTCCCGGCATCCACCGGTGGTGCAGGGTGTGACGCTGGCGTCGCTGCACGCGGCCAAGGGCCTCGAGTGGGATGCGGTGTTCCTGGTCGGTCTGGTCGACGGCACCCTGCCCATCTCACATGCGTTGTCGCACGGCGCGGACAGTGAACCGGTCGAGGAGGAGCGGCGTCTCTTCTACGTCGGAATCACCAGGGCCAGAGTGCATCTGACGATTTCGTGGGCGCTGGCGCGGGCCGCCGGCGGTCGGCAGAGCCGCAAGCCCTCGCGGTTCCTGAGTGGGCTGACACCACAGAGCCGCCGCGAACCCCAACAGCCGCAACGCAAACGGGGCCCGGCCCCGCGTTGCCGGGTCTGCAATTCGGCGTTGACGACGTCGACCGCGATCCTGTTGCGGCGCTGCGAATCGTGCCCGTCGAACCTCGACGAGGAGCTGCTCGGTCGCCTGAAGGAGTGGCGCCTGCGTACCTCGCAGGAGATGAAGGTGCCTGCCTACGTGGTGTTCACCGACAACACGTTGATAGCGATTGCCGAGGCCCTGCCGGCCGACAATGCGGCGCTGGTGGCCATTCCCGGAATCGGGGCGCGCAAGCTCGAGCAATACGGCGCGGATGTGCTGGCGTTGGTCAACGCTTCCCATTAGCCCACCTAAATTGCGCCAAACATGACGCAAATTGCGCCAAAACCGCTGGTCAAAAAATCGCTTGTCATATTTCGGTGGTAACGTCTAGCCTCGAAGCCGCAACGAAATCCCGCGAATTCGCAATATGTGAATCCGTAGTCGACCGCTGAGGAGGTGGCCCCGATGATCAGTTTTGACGCGTCCCGAGGCGCTGTCCTCGCTGTCGCCGGCTCCCGTGCGCCGTTGACCGCTGCCGCCTATGAGGCGGTATCGCGCGTCGGCGCAGGTTGGCATCAGAACGTTGAGATTCCCGCTGCTCCGGCTGTTCCTGCCGCTGCTGTCGCCGCCGCCGCTATGTCGGCGGCACGTCTCGCGACGTCTGGACATGTCGCCGCCCTCCCGCAGCACAAGCGCAACGCCAAGACCTTCGCGTCCGTGAAGCGGGGCACTACTTAGGTAGAGCCCACGCAAGCCACCTGGCCACGGACCCGAAACCACCGGATCCGTGGCCAAAGTTTTTGGGGCACAACCTCAAAACCACCACCTGGTCACCGATCCATCAGACAGATGAGACGCAAGACGACCAGGAAGTAGGTGATGAGGACATGACTAGCCAGACTTGCCGACAAAGGCTGGCGGTGCCATGTCATGTCGGCGACCCCGATATGTGGTTCGCGGACAGCCCCACTCAGCTGGAACAGGCCAAGGCGCTGTGCGCCGACTGCCCGATCCGGCGCCAGTGCCTCAGCGAGGCGCTGGAACGTGAAGAGCCGTGGGGTGTTTGGGGAGGGGAGATCCTCGAACGGGGTGCCGTCATCGCACGCAAGCGTCCGCGCGGCCGTCCGCGCAAGGACGTCGTCGCGGCCTAGCTCACTTCCCCCGATCCGTCCTTGGGGGTACTTCCCGCGAGCGGCCGTGTCTGTACGCAGACACACCGCGTTTGGTGTGCATTACGCGGCCGCTCGCAGGCGCCGAGCGGCCGCGTAATGACCGCGAGCTACGGCGTGAAGCCCGGAACCAGTTCCGTGGCAATGGCTTTCACCGGCACGTGGGCGTCCAGCTGACAGCAGATCGCGACGGTCGACGCGATCACGCGCAGCGGGATGACCAGGTTCGGCGGCAGGTCAAGCTGCCGGGCCATCTTGATCTGGGCCACGCCGTTGTCGAGCTGGCCTGCGGCCATCTTCATGATCCACCGGCGTGTGTAGTGGAAGACCTCGGTTTGGATCGGCTCGACGTACTGCCGCAGCATGTCGTCGACCTCGTCGATCGGGACCTGCTCGCCCTTCTGGATGAACCCGGCATCCTCCATCAACGGCAGCAGCTTGTCGTAGTTCTTGTCCCGCGCCAGGCTGATCATCTCGCCGATCGCGGTCGGCAGCCCACCCGGCAGCGGCGCCACCGCGCCGAAGTCGATGACGCCCATCCGGCCGTCGGACAGCAGCATGAAGTTCCCGGGATGGGTGTCACCGTGCATGATCTGCAGGCGGGCGGGCGCGTCGAACGTGAGCTCGGACAGTCGGGTGCCCATGAGGTCGCGCTGCTCGACGGTGCCCTCCCGGATGATGACCGACATCGGGATGCCGTCCATCCACTCGGCGATGACGACCTTCGGCGCGCTCGCCACGATCCCCGGCACCTTGAAATGCGGGTGACCGGCGTAGGCCTTGGCGAACGCGCGCTGGTTGTCTGCCTCGAGCCGGTAGTCCAATTCCATCTCGGTGCGGTCGATCAGTTCGTCGACGACGCCCTGGACGTCCGCGCCGGGCGCCAGCTGCTTGAAGACGCTGACCAGGCGCTGGATGGTCTTGAGGTCGGCGCGCAGCGCCTCGTCGGCGCCGGGGTACTGGATTTTGACCGCGACCTCGCGGCCGTCGGACCACACGGCTTTGTGGACCTGGCCGATGCTGGCCGACGCCACCGGCGTGTCGTCGAAGGACTGGAAGCGGTCGCGCCACTTGGTGCCCAGCTGCGCGTCGAGGACGCGGTGCACCTTGGCCGCAGGCAGCGGCGGAGCCTCCCGCTGCAACTTGGTCAGCGCCTCGCGGTACGGCTTGCCGTACTGCTCGGGAATGGCGGCCTCCATCACCGACAGGGCCTGGCCCACCTTCATCGCGCCACCCTTGAGCTCACCCAGCACGGTGAAGAGCTGGTTGGCGGCTTTGTCCATCAGTTCGGCGGTGACCTCGTCCTTGGACCTGCCCGCCAGGCGCTTGCCGAAGCCGAGCGCGGCCCGTCCCGCCATGCCGCCGGCCAAGCCGGCGAGCTTCGCGTTGCGTGCCACACTGCCCCGTTTGATATCAGCCACGTTCAACATCATCCACGACGTTGCTGAGTGCACGGCGGCGACATGGCAACGCACGTTGTCACGAAGGTCGATCGCACCAGTCACACAGCGGATGACGGGACCATCGGCGCACGACGGTGGTCCGCGAGCCGATGTCGAATTCGAGGGTGGCGTCCAGTGTCGGCGGTGGTTCTGCGCGGCCGCCACCGCCGCGAATCGCATCGATCACCTGGTCCACCTGGTTGAGCGCCACCGCCGCGGTGGCGAGGACGGTGGCCCGGTCAGCGCTGCCGACGCTGCCCTCGAGCTGGGCCGCCAGCACCGGCCACGACGCGTCGCGGTCACAGCGGTGCAGGTCGGCACAGTTCAAACAACTCGTGGCGCCGGGCAAGACAAGTGGGCCGATCAACCCGGTGCCGTCGCGGATCCGCACCGGCAGATGCGGCACCCCGGCACGGTGCAGGTCGCGCACCAGGCGCCGGTCGGCCACCAGGAAGTCGGACAGCACCACCAGATCGGCGGCCGCCCGCGTGACCGCCACGTGGCCGAATCGGCTGGTGCGCACCCGGGTTCCCGAACAGTTCAAGGCGCCGGCCAGCAGGTCCGACAGGGGCCCGCTGCCATGGATGCGTACCGACACCGGCCGGCGGCCGGCATCGGGCGCCGTCTGCAGCAGCCCCGCTGAGCTCAGAGCGCCGAGGAGCCCGGTCCAGCCGTCGACGTCCGTGAGACCGGCCGCCAGGGCGAGGGACCGGCTGCTCTCGGTGTCGACGCCGCTCTGCATGCCGCGCAGCAGATCTGCCAGGGCACCGACAGACAACCCGTCCGGGGGCCGAATGCCGATGGCGCGCCGCGGGTCCCAGCCGAGCTGCACCGTCCCGTCGGGGCGCCGCAGAACCGGCATGGCCGGGTTCAAGGTCTGACGGGGCGCAGTCATCGCCCAACTGTGCCAATGGCACGCAGATTCGGCGAATTAGTTATCCACAGGCAAGTTCAGCCCTCGACTGAGTCGTCTCCCGAGTCCCGCTTCAGATCCTTCTCCAGATCGGCCAGCGCCTGGTCAAGGCCCGTGGTGTCGCCGCCGAGCGCCCGGTCGATGAAGGCCGCGGGCTCATCCAGATCGGCGGCACCGGGCAGCAGGTCGGGGTGCTGCCAGACGGCATCGCGCTTGTCGGCGCCGACGGCCTCGGTCAGCTTCTCCCACAGCGTGGCGGCTTCACGCATCTTGCGCGGCCGCAGCTCCAGGCCCACGAGGGTCGCGAAGGTCTGCTCGGCCGGTCCGCCGGTGGCACGACGACGGCGCAGCGTCTCGCTGAGCGCCGACGTGCCCGGCAGCCGGTCACCGAGCGCGGCGGTGACGACGGTCTGCACCCAGCCCTCGATGAGCGCCAGCAGCGTCTCCAGGCGTTCGAGCGCCGCCGCCTGTTCGGGGGTGGCCTTCGGCTCGAACATGCCCTGGCTGAGCAGCTTCTCCATGGCGCCCGGGTCGCCCATCAGCGACGCCGGGTCCAGGCCGGAGGCCATTTCCTCGAACCCGCTCATGTCGATCTTCATGCCCTTGGCGAAGGCCTCGACGGCGCTGAGCAGCTGGCTGGCCAGCCACGGCACGTGACTGAACAACCGGTGGTGGGCCGCCTCCCGCGCCGCGAGGAATGTCAGCACCTCGCTGCGCGGCTGTTCGAGGCCTTCACCGAACGCCTCGACGGCTTCGGGCATCAGCGCGGCCACGCCCGACGGCCCCAGCGGGAGGCCGATGTCGGTGGAGGTCAGCACCTCCTTGGACAGGGTGCCCAGGGCCTGGCCCAGTTGCGAGCCGAAGGCCATGCCGCCCATCTGCGACATCATTGCCATCAACGGGCCGGCCATGGCCTTGGCCTCCTCGGGCAATGCGGACACCCACACGCTCGACAGCTGCTCGGCGACCGGGTCGCACAGCCGCTTCCAGGTATTCAGGGTGTTGTCGAGCCAGTCGCTCGGTGTCCAGGCCGCCGCGCGGGTGGTACCGGCCGGCAGGGGAGTGACGCCGTCGAGCCAGGTTTCGGCCAGCCGCACCGCATCGGAGATGGCCGTCGCGGTCTGCTCGGGCACGGGCTTGACGAACCCGATCGAGTTCGACGCCAGCTTGCGGGCCAGGTCGTAGTTCACCGGGCCGGACTGCGGGTTGTTCATCGACGCGCCCGCGCCGCTGAACATCGCGCCCAGCTGGGTGAAGATCTGGCCCAGGTCGGGCATGCCGGCACCGCCGGCGCCACCGAACCCGAACGGGTCCGAAGAGCCACCGGAAGAACCTGGTCCAGGCTCTTTCTTCGATTTGTCGCGGTCGGGGTCGTCGCCGCTGGAGAAGCCGAAAGGCAGGTCAGCCATACCGTCAACGGTACTGCCAGGACGGCCGACGGGTGCCTTCGCGGGTCATGCTGTCAGCGAACCGAGCTACGAGCCTTACTGTTGGCGGCGTGAACAGGCGGATTTCTACGCTCGTGGTCGCTCTGGTGCCGATCATCGTGTTCGTCGTGCTGGTGTCAGTGGTGACCGTGCCGTTCGTCTCGCTGGGTCCCGGCCCGACGTTCGACACGCTCGGTGAGGTCGACGGCAAGAAGGTCGTCGACATCAAGGGCGACATCAAGGTGCACCCGACGTCGGGGCACCTCAACATGACGACGGTGTCGCAGAGCGACGGGCTGACGCTGGGGCAGGCGCTGGCGCTGTGGATGTCGGGCCGCGAACAGTTGGTGCCGCGCGATCTGGTGTACCCACCGGACAAGTCCAAGGACCAGGTGGACAAGGCCAACAACGCCGACTTCAAGAACTCCGAGGAAGACGCCGAGTACGCGGCGCTGAGCTACCTGAAGTACCCGAAGGCCGTGACGGTCCAGGCCGTCGCCGATCCCGGGCCCTCGGCCGGTCAGCTGCGCCCCGGCGATGCCATCGACATGGTCAACGGCGTTCCCGTGGCCAACGTCGAAGAGTTCACGTCACTGCTGAAGAAAACCAAGCCGGGTGACCATGTCGTGCTCGACTACCGGCGCAAGAACGCCGGGATCGGCGTCACGACCATCACTTTGGGCTCGAACAAGGATCGTGACTACGGCTACCTCGGTACCACTGTTCTCAACGCGCCGTGGGCGCCGTTCGCCATCGACTTCAACCTGGCGAACATCGGCGGTCCCTCGGCCGGTCTGATGTTCAGCCTGGCCGTGGTGGACAAGCTGACCGACGGAAATCTCAACGGCGGCAAGTTCGTTGCGGGTACCGGAACCATCGCCGACGACGGCAAGGTGGGCCCGATCGGCGGCATCACGCACAAGATGCTGGCTGCGCGTGAGGCGGGTGCGACGGTGTTCATGGTGCCCGCCGAGAACTGCGCCGAAGCGGTGTCGGCCCACCTTGACGGACTCGGGCTGATCAAGGTCGAGAACCTCACCGGCGCGGTCGACGCGCTGCACGCCGTGTCCGCTGGTGGCGAACCTCCCCGCTGTTGAGCGTGCGATCACGCCTGGATGCGTAGAGTCGTAGCACAAGCACAAGCTGGCCTTTTCGGATTTTCAACGGACTTTCAAGAGACTGGAGCTGACGAGTGGGGATGCGGCCTGCGGCGAGGATGCCGAAGCTGACGCGACGAAGCCGAATCCTGGTCGGGATCGCGTTGCTGATCGTCGGTTTGTTGATGGTCGGCCCGCGACTGGTCGACGCCTACGTGGACTGGCTCTGGTTCGGTGAGATCGGCTTCCGTTCGGTGTTCAGCACCGTCCTGGTGACGCGCCTGGTCGTCTTCCTGGTGGCCGGTGTGTTCATCGGTGCCGTGGCATTCGGTGGAATGGCACTGGCGTACCGGTCGCGGCCGGTGTTCGTGCCGGCGTCCGGACCCAACGACCCGGTGGCCCGTTACCGCGCCACCGTGCTGTCGCGGCTACGGCTATTCGCCATCGGTGTCCCGGCGTTCATCGGGCTGCTCGCCGGATTCGTGGCGCAGACCTACTGGGTGCGGGTGCAGCTGTTCCTGCACGGGGGCTCGTTCGGCATCAACGACCCTGAATTCGGCAAGGATTTGGGCTTCTACGCATTCGACCTGCCGTTCTACCGGCTGGTCCTCGGCTATCTGTTCGTCGGGGTCTTCCTGATGCTGGTCGGGAACCTGTTGGGTCACTACGTGTTCGGGGGAATCCGCTTGTCGGGCCGCCAGGGCGCACTCAGCCGTGCGGCGCGCATGCAGCTGGTGGCGCTGGTGGGAATCCTGGTGCTGCTCAAGGCTGTTGCCTACTGGTACGACCGCTACGAGCTGCTCAGCCATACCCGTGCCGGTAAACCGTTCACCGGTGCGGGCTACACGGACATCAACGCGGTGCTGCCGGCGAAACTGATCCTGCTCGCGATCGCGGTGATCTGCGCGGTGGCCGTGTTCTCGGCGCTGGTGTTGCGGGACTTGCGAATTCCGGCGATCGGCCTGGTCCTGTTGCTGCTGAGCTCGGTGATCGTGGGCGCCGGCTGGCCCATGCTGGTCGAGCAGTTCAGCGTCAAACCCAATGCCGCGCAGAAGGAACGCGACTACATCAGTCGGAGTATCACGGCGACGCGAGACGCGTACGGGTTGACCGGTGACGCGGTGACCTACCGCGACTACAGCGGCAACGCGCCGGCTACTGCCGAGCAGGTCGCGGCCGACCGGAACACGACGTCGAACATCCGCCTGCTCGACCCGACCATTGTCGGACCGGCCTTCACCCAGTTCCAGCAGGGCAAGAACTTCTACAGCTTCCCCGACCAGCTGTCCATCGACCGCTACAACGGCCCTGATGGCAAGCTGCGTGACTTCGTTGTGGCGGCACGGGAATTGAATCCCGACCGGCTGATCGACAACCAGCGCGACTGGATCAACAAGCACTCGGTCTACACCCACGGCAACGGCTTCATCGCGTCGCCCGCCAACACGGTGCGTGGCATCGCCAACGATCCCAACCAGAACGGCGGCTATCCGGAGTTCCTGGCCAGCGTGGTCGGCGCCAACGGTGCGGCGGTGTCGCCCGGCCCGGCGCCCCTGGATCAGCCGCGCGTGTACTTCGGCCCGGTGATCGCCAGCGCGCCATCGGATTACGCGATCGTCGGCAAGAACGGCGCCGACCGCGAGTACGACTACGAGACCAACACCGAGACCAAGAACTACACCTACGGTGGTACCGGCGGTGTGGACATCGGCAACTGGCTGTCCCGCTCGGTCTTCGCCGCGAAGTTCGCCGAGCGAAACTTCTTGTTCTCCAGCGTGATCGGGCCGAACAGCAAGATTCTGTTCAACCGCGACCCGGCCCACCGGGTCGAAGCGGTGGCGCCGTGGCTGACCACCGATTCGACGGTCTACCCGGCGATCGTCAACAAGCGCATGGTGTGGATCGTCGACGGCTACACGACTCTGGACAACTACCCGTATTCGGAGCTGACGTCGCTGTCGAGCGCGACCGCGGATTCGAATGAGGTTGCGGTCAACCGGATGTTGCCGGACAAGCAGGTGTCCTACATCCGGAACTCGGTGAAGGCCACGGTCGACGCCTACGACGGCACCGTCACCCTGTACGAGCAGGACGAGCACGACCCGGTGCTGCAAGCGTGGATGAAGGTGTTCCCGGACACGGTGAAGCCGAAGTCCGCGATCTCCAAGGAACTCTCCGAGCACCTGCGCTACCCGGAGGACCTGTTCAAGGTCCAGCGCATGCTGCTGGCCAAGTATCACGTCAACGATCCGGTGACGTTCTTCTCGACGTCAGATTTCTGGGATGTGCCGCTGGACCCGAACCCGACGGCCAGCAGCTTCCAGCCGCCGTACTACATCGTCGCGAAAGACCTTGCCACGGGTGGTGATTCGTCGTCGTTCCAGCTGACCACGGCGATGAACCGGTTCCGCCGGGACTTCCTGGCGGCGTACATCAGCGCCAGCTCCGATCCGGCCACGTACGGCAAGATCACCGTGTTGACCATCCCGGGTCAGGTGAACGGCCCCAAGCTGGCATTCAATGCGATCAGCACCGACACCGCGGTGAGTCAGGACCTGGGCGTCATCGGCCGGGACAATCAGAACCGGATCCGGTGGGGCAACCTCTTGACGCTGCCCGTCGGCCAGGGTGGGTTGCTCTATGTCGCACCGGTTTACGCCTCGCCGGGCGCCAGTGACGCGGCCTCGTCCTACCCACGTTTGATTCGCGTGGCGATGATGTACAACGACAAGGTCGGCTACGGCCCGACGGTCCGTGATGCTCTCAACGGCATCTTCGGGCCGGGTGCGGGTGCCACCGCGACAGGTCCGGCCCCGACCGACGTGCCGGCCGGGGCGCCACCTCCTGCGGCCGTTCCGGGGGCAGTCCAGCCGCCTGCCGCGGGACCGCAGCCTCCGGCGCCCGCAGCCGTGGCGTCCCCGGGCGTCCCGCTGACCCTGTCGCCCGCGAAAGCCGCTGCGCTACAAGATGTCAATGCAGCCCTCGACGGCCTGCGTGCGGCCCAGCAGAGCGGCAATTTCGGCCAGTACGGCGCCGCGTTGCAGAAGCTGGACGACGCCATGGCCAAGTACCGCGAGGTCAAGTAGTCCAGTCGCGGTGTCAACAATCACAAAACTGCCCAATTCCTCCGGGGGTTGGGCAGTTCTGTGTCCGGTGGAGTTCGGCATCCGGTTCCAAAAACCCTGTCTGACCATACGATTTGGTTCATTCGGCAGCGTTGGGTAACGTTGTATTCACCAACGCGGGGTGGAGCAGCTCGGTAGCTCGCTGGGCTCATAACCCAGAGGTCGCAGGTTCGAATCCTGTCCCCGCTACTAGCGAGAACGGCTCCCGGACGACTCTCCGGGAGCCGTTTTCTATTCGGTTGTGAACGGATTTGTGAACGTTAGCATTGCTAATAATTGATCGGCGGCTCAGCGCAGATCCTGCGGTCTAGCCCTGTCGACGAATTGATGGCCGTAGTCGACTCGAACCTGTTCGCTCCGAAACTTCGCTGCTGGGAGGTATACGACCGCGAGAACGAGGTCGAGCTATCGACCGCGTTCGACTACATGATCGACCTGCTCGTCGAGCGCAACGTCGACCCGTACGAAGCGGTAGGCGACGGCACCATACGATGCTCCGGAGTTCGGCGCGCATGTGCGCAGTGTGGACCTCGATGGCGGCTCTACTGCGGTCGCGTGGTCAGTCAGTCACGCGGTGCTGCCATCGATTCTGTTGCGCCCTGCCGCTCTGTCATTTCGGCCAATGGCCTGTCATACCGGCCAATCGTCGCCGATGAGGAATGCTGCCGCCTGTTCTGCCGCTTCGCGGTCGTCGTTTTTGATCACGTGGGCATAGGTCTGGAGGAAGAATCCGACGTCGGCGTGGCCGATTCGTTCGCTGATGACTTTGGGATTGACGCCGGCTTTCAGGGCCCCCGTTGCGTAGGAATGCCTGAGGTCGTGGAAAGTGATCCGTGACAGGCCTGCGGCTGCAGCCAGACGATCGAACCTTTGCCTGATGGTGTCAGGGTGTGGAGGTCGGCCGTCTTCGAATGTGAACACGTAGCCGCCCGGGTGATAATCGGCCCCATAGAACTCGCGCTCTTTGTCTTGATGTTCGCGCCAACTTTGGAGTGCGGAGAGGGTGGCGCGGTCCAGTGAGATGGTCTTGTCGGCGTTGCGCGTTTTGCCGCCGGCTTTGTCTTTTGCATGGCCGTCGATGACGACGCGGTTGTTATGGACGGTGATTTCCCCCGCGACCAGGTCGACCTCGGACCATCGGAGACCGCAGATTTGGCCGCGGCGGACACCGGTGGTCAGCTCGAGGAGAAACAGCGCGGAGAATCTGTCATGACGGATGGAACGGAGGAACATCCGGATCTGATCGGGATTCCATACGGTTCGTAGGGCTCGCGGTTTCTTAGGGGGCTTGATGTTGCTCGCAGGGTTGTACGCCATATATTTCCAGGCGACAGCATCGCTGAGTGCACGGTGAATCATCGCGTGAATATTGCGAACTGTCTTCGGCGCCAATCCTGTTGGCTGCGGTATCGGCGTGATCCCAGACTGGTACCGCCGTACTGCCTTGCGGGCGGCATGGATTGTGGTTCCACATGCTTCCGAAATTTGGCGGGGTGTGGCGGCGCAACCTCGCGCAACACTCGCCGTCCAGTACGCGAACATCTCGCTGTTGTGATCCAGCTTGATTCGCCCGTCGGTGCGAAGTGCGGCGTACAACTTCAGCAGCTGCGGTTCATCGAGGCGTTGTAGCTTCTCCTCGCCGATGCGTGGGATGACATACACGCGGGCATAGTCTTTCCAGTTTTGCCATGTGGTGCCGTCGAACGTTGCCTCGACAGCGCTAAACCACTCGTCGAGGAATTGCGACACCGTCCGTGCGGATGGCTTGACGACTCGCCCTGTGTCCGCTTGCCGCATGGCTTCGCGGCAAGCCTTCCATGCCTCCTTCTCGGTATCGAACCCGCCTTTCGAAATGGTGGGGTATTCCCCTGTGGCGGGGTCCTTTTGGGGACCGCGAAACCGGTAGGTCCAGGTTTTCCCGCGCTGATAGACGGACCCTTTCATGACGCCATCAGGTCGCGAATGCCTGCCGTGACGACGTAGATTCGGCCGCCGAGACGGCGGACTGGCAGCTCGCCCAAGTTCACGAGCCTGTATGCGGCGCCTCGGCCGATCCCAAGCAGTGCCGCTGCATCGGGCACTGTGAGGAGTAGCGGGAGGTCTTTAAATACGTTGTTTTCCAATTTGATTCACCTCGATTCGTTGAACAGTAGGTGGGACTGGCGTTGAGCCTGTGGGCTGCATTGTGGGCAGAAGGCGGCGGCCTCTGTTCCGTCTGGGTGGGTGATGGTGACGGTGCGGGCGGTTGGGTCTTCGCACTACCCGCACCACGGCTTGGATCTGAGGTGCGGAAATGGTGGGCTTGGTAGTTGAGCCAGGCGATGTAGCAGGACTTTTTCAGGGTGTCGTACTCCACGCGGGTTGCAGGCGAGGTGCGCCGTCAGGCTTTCTTGAGTCCAGCCCCGCGCGAGAGCCGCTTGCAAGCCGGATGTCAGTTCTGGTCCTGCCGGGCGGTGAAGTCTCCACGTTGGCGACAGCAAGTCCAAAATTCCTGTGACGGTGGGTGGTTCGGTTGAGGGTTCTGATGAGGGGTTCGAGGAGTCTCGATTTGACACCCCCGGAGGGTGTCCCTTTAGGACCCGGGGGGTGTCACTGTGAGACGAGGGGAGTGCCAAATCGGGACGGGGGAGTGTCGGATTGCGACCGGGGTCGAGATGAGGTGCGGGCGGGTGATTCAGGTAGTAGCGAGTCGATCTTTGTGCACCGGAATCGTGGAATCGTGGTTGGCGCGTAACGTATCCCCAGGCTTCGAGCTCGTCGATTGCCCGGAATACCGTGCTTCGTCCAGCTCCGGATTCCTCCATGAGCGTCTGGATGGAGGGATAGCAGGAGAAGTTTTCATCTGCCTTGTTCGCGAGCAGGATAAGGATGAACTTAGTGGTCGATTTGGAGATCTTCAGGTCAGTTGCCCAGTCCACTGCTTTCCAACTCATGCGTATGCACCGGCTGATCGTGTTGCGACGTTGGGGACGTCAATCGGCCGCTCCATAGTTCGGCTCCCTGAGTTCTGTGGGGTCTCTGGCATCGCCTGTAGCACCACCGCGTACCGCCGGGTCGCGAGCTGTCTGACGCGTTGCGTGGTGTCTCTCATGGCGCTGAACGTAGGTCGGTGTTCTGCGTCCAGTCCATCAACTCGACCACATTCACGCGAAATTGGAAGTCGATGAGGTCCAACATGTTTCATCACCGGGTGAAGAAACATGTTGAATTAAGCGGGTGAGCGGCCGACTGGGCTCGGTGGCTTCTTGAGCGGTAGCTCCTGCGTCCAACAGCTCCCTACACCCCGAACTGGATCGATCTGATCTGGGGCTACGCGTTCGACGCCTCTATTGGCGATGGTGTCGTCATGTTCTGATGCCTGCTGCAGGTGCCATGGAGAACGGCTCTTGCTGGGGGCTGGAACAGTCCAAGAATTCGGAAAGCTGCTGGTAGGCAACAGCATTCTGCCGAATATGGAACTCGTTCAGTAATAAAGGCCCGGGCGACAAAACCTCCGAGGAGGCCAGTGGTCCACGCGGGGCTTGACATGACACAGGCAATATGCGGAATCCGCGGACTGTCGCCTCATACAACGTCAAGACAGTCTTGACATTGCATGGGGGGCGACCATACTGTCAAGGCAGTCTTGACGCTATGGAGGGTTGTCGTGTGAACGTCTATGAATCTGCAGATGCGGAATGTGGACTCAGGGTTTGGGTCGGACCTGAAGGCACGCCGATGCGGGTGAGGTTGAGTTCAGCCGCGGCGGAAGTTTCGGCCGTCGAGTTGGTCGCTCAGATAATGCGACTGCACACGTTGGCGTATCTGCGACGCCAGCAGTCGACTGCCGAGGCATTCGATGGTCAGTGCAATTCACGATTTACGCCGACCTTTGGTCAGGTTGAGGCATACGCGCAAACGATCGACTTCTAGCGGGAGTACAGCGATGAAGACTCACGAACTACCGATTGCAGCGGTGCTTGACCAGGTGAACCGGGTTCGGGAGACGACCATTGCTCTTGAGCGGTGCGCACGGGGCAGATGGTTCTGTGCATCCAGTGAATTGGATGAGGTCACCGTGTGGGTAGATGATCGGGGACGGCTGCGATCTATTGAGCTGGCTGAAGAATGGTCCTCCCATTGTGAGTGGGTAGTGTTGGAACGCCTCATCAATGACACTGTGCGCCGCGCGGTGAAAGTCGCTGCGTCCGGAGGGGAACGAGCGACCTCATAGCCCCCATCGTGTTTCGCGACAGTCTGGAATGATTCGAGGCTTGTCATTGGAATTGGGGCAGGATTAGACCGGTGAACGATGAACACGGCGAGCTGCTGGAGCTTTTGGCAGCTCACGCGGAGCTGAACCGCCTGACTAATGAACTCGCCGATGCGCGGGAGCGGAGGCGAGTTGCAGCACAGCGGTTGGTCGACCGAGGCCGCAGCCTTGGGTGGATTGGTCGACAGCTGGGAGTCTCCAGGCAGGCCGTGGACTCGTTTCTGAAGTATCAAGACCGTCGGTCAGATCGCACATGAATTATCACCGTGTCGGCAGTCTGGATGGCCATGGCCGATGCGTACCGGACCGCCGAGCGGTACCTTCAATGGTGGAACACGCCAAGGGCTGTCAAGAATTTCGTTCACAGCATGGCACGCACTCCGATTAGTAAGCGCTCCGACTGGGCCGCGCACTGTTGGCCGAGCTAGCGCGGGGGACTATCGGTGGCGGTTGGCAGAATCGCGTGGGTGAGTGTTATTACGCCGCGGGAGTCCGATGGTGCTTCACGGGGAGATCGACGAGTTGCACCGCCAGGTCGACTACGTCGTCGCCAAATACTGAGTCGTCAGGTTTATAAGCGCCAAAGTCACTCATAATCACTCATCAAGTCACTCATATTCACGCAATCTCACCTATCCGCAGCTCCGAATATCAACGAGCGCTGCGGAATCCGGTTGAATCTGGGCCTACTGCTGGCGTGATGTCGGTGCCCCCGGCTACCGTAAAAATATGTCTATCGGGGGAGAAGAAATCCGAGCGGGAATCGAAGCCGCCGAACAGTGGCCGGAAGTTGTCCGGACATCCACAGCTCTTGAATTCGAATCGGTCCGGCAGCTACTTGCAAAAACGGAGCTTATAGCGGATGCCGACCAGTCGGCCCCTCAGCCGGAATCGATGTGGACTGACGTTGTCACAGCCACGACAGCGACCTCGGCCCGGTCTGTGATGGTCGACCGCGCCCTGACCGTAGCCGTCGTGGATGAGGTGATCCGCACCGCCGAGCACCTCGGGGTATCGGTTCCGGACGATATTGCCCGTGCTCAGACCGAGCATCACGAGAACCGGTGAAGGAGCCAATGATGGCCGATACCCGCTTACTACGGATCGACTCAACGGCACCGAGCGTGACGGCGGCCGCTGGCGCTGAGGCATGCCGGGCACCTTTGTCAGCCGGTGCGCCCGCCTTGCCAGCGCCAAAGACTGTATTCGACATTGCTGCCCTCGGGTTTGATGCCTGGTCACGGTTGGTGCATGAGGCGATTGGCGGTGAAGCACTCGGGGGCGATACGACAGTCAGTGCTGTCAGCGCAACGGGATTCACCGTGCTCGACGGCATCAACGAGAAGAATGCAGGGGACCTGAGTGCGGTGAGGGCCGAATGACGAAGCCTTACTCGCCGCCCAGTTTTCGGGCGCCAGGGCCGCTCACGGGCCAGCTGGGGAACGTCCCGGCGCCGCGTTCGCGTGGCAGCTGGGCGTTGGCCGCGACGGGTCTTGTCGTTGCGGTGGCCAGCGCGGTGACGGGCGGGTTTGCGCTCGGCCGGCACACCCCGACGACTTCTCCGGCATCGGTCACGTCGTCGACCGCTACCTCGTCGGCGGCGCAGGCCCCGGACCCGGCCGCTGTAGCGGCGGCGAAATCGGAAGCATGCACCGCGTGGGCGGCGGCTTCGAGCGCAATGGTTGCCGCCCGGCAACCATTTCTCGATAGGACGCAGGGCGCCTGGGAGTGGAGCGATCCAGCGATCGTGGATGCTTTCAACGCTGCGCAGGCGGGCATTCTGACGCAGGTCCAATACCTGCGACAACACTTGGTGCCCGTCACTCCACCTGCGGTCGCAGATGAGGTCCGTGACTTTATCGCCGCGAATGTCGACATGATTGCAGCAGATGGCCAACGCCAGCGTGCCGCAGTGTCAAACGATGCCGCTGGCCGGGTCAATGCAGCGGCGGACAAAATACGAACGGCTTGCGGGGTGTCGTGACATATGTCTGATGTCGGTGGGGGTAGTGGCGCCTATCCAGAACTTCGGGCTACCGGACTCGATGCCATCGAGGCTCAAGGTAACGAATTCGCCTACGCTGCAACGTATTACGAGGAGCGAGCAAGGACTTACCGCAGGGCAGCCGCCGAACTCGAATCGACGAACTCCGGTGCGACCATCGATGAAATGGTGATCGCGCACCACATACGCGCCCGGAAGCACGATATGCGCGTCGAGGTGCAACAGAGTTAGCCAAGGGCCAGAAAAAGGTTGTCGGGCTGGGGCGTGCGCTCAACTCGAAGCTGGACCAGATACACCACGAGACACAACAGGAGATCGAGGCGGCGGGTCCGGTGCTGCCTGCTGTCCGGGCAGCGATCATCGCGGCTGGCTATACCCGGGCTGTAGCTGCGCACAGCATGTTCGCGGCCGCGGTCGAAAGCACCCACAGCCGGGCCGTAGCGCAGCTCAGTCAGCCGCTGACGGCCATTCTCGGTAGAGACATCCCTAAAGACGAAAACAACAGCGCTCAGGCACTCGATAATTCTGGCAGCCACAAAGATCCGAAACCAGAAGGGTCACAACAAGAAGATACGAGCACAGAAACCGCCGGTTCGCACTCGGACCCAACGACGAAGGGTACGAAGCAAGAAGCCATCCAGCCGCACACGGGAATGCACGGCGACACCAGCGGGAATTCGGCAGTCGCAGGAAGCGGACCAACAGCAGCAGGCACTCACTCCGACGCTGAGATGCCGGCTGTTATCCAAGCTGTGTCGCCGCGGCCATCGGTCAGTGCACCCCCTTTTGCCGGGGGTGGAGCGCCGAGTGGCGTGCCCGGTGGTGGACTATTGGGCGGCGGTAATCCCTTGTCGTCGTTGACATCTGGTTTGGGCCAGCCGGGGGCTGGGTTGGGCGGTTTGGCCAACGGTGCATCGATGCCGAATGCGGCCGCACAGGCGGCTCAGGCAGCGCAAATGGGGCAGTCGCCGGGGGCTGCGATCGCGAAGTCGTTGGCTGCGAGTGTCGGTGGCGGCGCGGCACCGCTGGCGCCATTGTCGCCAGCGACAACAACTGGGGTGAGCTCGCTCGGTTCGGCGGGTGGTGCTGCAAAGGTGCCCGCGGCTGGAGCGTCCAGTATCGCGCCGTCGTCGGGGCTTGGCGCTGCAGGCGCACATGTTGCACCGGTCGCATCCGCGCCCGCGCCAGTCAGTGTGCCAACAGGTGCCGCGGCACCTGGTCCGGCGATGATGGTTCCGCCGCCAGGGATGGGGGCTCCCGCGGCTGCGGGTTCTATTGGGGCGCCGGTGGTTCCTGCGTCCGGTGGTAGCAGTTCGTCAGGTAGTGCCGGTGGTGCGGGTTCGGCTGGGGGTGGGGTACCTAATACGCCGACGATGGTTCCGGCCGGTGTGTTGACGCCGGTGGCGGCTGCGGGCGCTGCACGCACTGAGTCTGCGGAGCTGCGGACGGCACGGGCGTTAGCGGCGAAGCTTCGGCGAGACAGCGACTTTGTCCATTACCCGGTCGTCGAATGGGCCGTGGGAGTGTTCCGGGCTGACAGTTCGGCGACACCCGAGACGGTGGTGATGTCCAGCGAGGGGTTCGGATACATCCCGTGGGGGGTGTTTCTGCCGCGCGGTGTCCGGCTCCTGGCGAGCGATCCCATCGTGAAAACGGGGTTTGAGAAGCGGTGGACAGGCTGGTCGGACCCGTCCCGGGTTTTGGTCGAATACGCCGCTCTGCGAGCCCAGCTTGGGGGCGGTCGGCTTGTCGCAGCGGCAGCCACGAACCGCATCGAACCGTTTAAGCCAGCTGGTATCGAGCATGCACTATGCAAACGCGAAGACTATGCGCAGTCACCGCCGACAGGCCCGGTGCTCGACGCGGTGCATGTAGACCGCTTCGAAGCGACCTATCCCGACTTGTCGGCTCGGGTGCAGCGCCTCCGTGCGGCTGATCATCAGGGAGTCCTCGATGAGGTGGTACAGGTTTTGGCTGGCCAGATGATGCAGGGAGTATTCGGTGGCCAGCAGATGTGCCCGGTCTCGTTGCGGGACATGTGGGAGCGTCTGCTATCGAATGAAGCTGTAAGCCAAGAGATTTGGCAAGAATTTAACACGACGGCGAACAATCAGTACTGGACCGCAGCGGTATATCGACCGGGTGCTAAAGATGTAGACCCCGGCGATGACGCAACACCTCGGGACGTATACGAGCAGCAGTGGCTGATCGCTCGCACGATGGAGGTGCTGCGGGGATTTCAGTTTCAGCCTGAGCCGTTGGGGAACATGATTTATGCGGCGGGAGTGGCTTATCCGGGCGATTTTGTCGAGTTCATCAGCCCAATGCTGCGGGTTTTGGAGATGCGGCTGTGAGTGACGCTAAGCAGCGGTGTTTCGAGCTGGTGCAGGCGGCCGGGGAGCAGCAGCGGTCGATCGCGGCCGTGTTGTGCGCCGCGGAGTTGTGGGCGGCGCAGGTGGACATGATGCCGCCCATACGAGCAAGGTACGCCGACTTGTTGGTGGAGATTTTCGCTGAGTTTCGCGCAGCATCGGACCGGTGGCGGGACACCATGCGCTGGATCATCGGTGAACGCTGGGCCGGCACGTTCGATCTGCGCGCAGCGACCGAACTCGATGACGTCTTTTCCGACATCTGCATGGCAAGTCGTGACCGGATTCTTGAGGGGTCACTTTCTGAAGGCGTTGTGTTACAACTGGATTTGATCCACGCATCACATGCGTCGTGCCTGCATGACGTTGCGCGATGCGTGGCACAGCACGACGCGGGTGTGGAGCCGAATGTCAATCTCAGCGTCGCGCTGGTGACGGTTGCTGTGATGAAGGCCTGGCGTGCTGTTCACGATGCGTACCGTGATCTGGCGCGGTGTGAGCACGAATCATGCCTGCTGGTGGGCCTTTCCGCTGAGGAGCCGACCATTGATGCGGCTGCCCTGGCGGGCTCCTACACCATCGCTCGGTGGATGGACGCTCTGGAGCAGGCCAGGTTCTCCCTCTGTGAGCGTGATGCGGTGTTGGGTGAACGTGAGCGTGCGTACGCGGCGCCCGGGTATGCGCATGGTGCCGAGGCGGGCCGCATTCGATCGGCGAGTATTGCGGCGTTTCGGGCGCGAACGGGTACATATTCGCCAGTCCGGGACGAGACCAATCCTTTTCGGCCAGTGTGGTGATCCCAACGAAACATTGTTCGTCTGGCTGGACGCATCGACGCCACCATCGTCATCAGAAACCCCGGCGACCTCAAGCTCCCCATCGACGAAGCCTGAAGCGCATCCCCGTCGGCAAGGGATTCCGTCCGTACGCTCCTGCCGGTTGTATAGTGATCAAATACCACCCGTTCCCCGGCAGGGGGCGGGTTTTTCATTTCCGAAGCGCGCTGTGTGCGCCCCCGAAAACCGCCGTTGAGCTAGCGACGTCTCTCTGCCCTACCCGCGTTCTTCGACCACGAGTGCGTCCAGAACTGCGCTGATCGCGTCCCACAACGCGCTGGTTATCTGGGGTTGAATTCGGCCGTGTATTGCTGTTCCCGCTGAGGTGATGGTGGTGGGTTTGAGGTAGGCGGGAACAGTTGTGGTTGGGGGTGTTCCCGCTTTCGTTTGTGGCGGTTGTGGTCGCTGGCGCGTGCGGGTTGTGTTGGCGTTGTGTGGTGGCGGTTGGCGCGCCGGGGGTTGTGATGTTTAGAGCCGGTACATTTCGCGTTCCATGGCTGCTTCTCGGAATAGTTTTTCGTGCTCGCCGTGGAAGTAGGGGTACTTGCCTTGTAGGAGGCGGGGCCAGTGGATCGGGCAGCGGCGGCGGGCCTTGGTGTTGTCCGGTGCGGTGGTGTTGGTGCTCGTTGGTGCGCGGGTGGGTTGGTCGGCGGGGGCACTGTCGATGGTGGGCTGGGTTCGGGTCGTGGCGACTCGATGCCTGTGTGGGAGTAGCGTTTTCATGGCCGGGGCCGTGTGGGTTGTTTTTGGGGCCACCAGCTGGCTTCGCGCAGGAGGGTGGCGATGGCCGGAACGGTGAGGGTGCGCACGAGGAAGGTGTCCAGCAGTAGTCCGCAGCCGACGATGAGGCCGACTTGGATCATGATGGCGATGGAGCCGGCCATCAGTCCGAACATGCTGGCAGCGAAGATGAGGCCGGCGGAGGTGATGACCGAGCCGGTTTTGGCGACGGTGCGTAGGACTCCGACGCGGATGTTGTGTTCGGATTCTTCGCGTAGTCGTGATACCAGCAGCATGTTGTAGTCGGCGCCGACCGCGACGAGGATGATGAACGCCAATAGTGGTACGGGCCAGGCGATTTGGTAGCCGAGTATCCATTGGAACACCACGACGCCGAGGCCGATGGAGGCCAGGTAGTTCAGCACGACGGTGCCCAGGAGGTAGAGCGGGGCCAGCGCGGCGCGCAGCAGCAGGACCAG
>Ga0265327_10002105_pt1 | contig 22158 bp, 17 predicted proteins | sample 41621metaG_FD_202089 | JGI IMG/M metagenome (GOLD analysis project Ga0265327, IMG submission 202089) | Rhizosphere microbial communities from Carex aquatilis grown in University of Washington, Seatle, WA, United States - 4-16-21 metaG | ecosystem: Host-associated > Plants > Roots > Rhizosphere...
AATTTTAAACATAGAAGTTAAGATGGATAAAACGACCGGATATCTTTACCTGCCAACGCGGACAATAACCAAGGCACCTAAGATATATTTTGACAGTCCTAAGGCCTTTAATTTAATGCATATTTAGCTAAGGCAACAGTCAATGCCCACCATCTTAACGGCTGACATTCTATTAAAGCAAATAATGTTTCACGTTAAAACACGCCATGTTCATCCTAGCAGAAATTACAGAACGACTTATAGCGGATCGCTTAGCCCTCAAGTCCACCCACTATCGGCAACTATGAACCCTAGCCTATTCTTATGCATGAAAGCTGAGGTAAGCTATTCCGGCCCCACCATCCAACAGCAACAGGCACAGGGCGATTTAAAAAATCGCTCTAATTAATCGTCTATAAAACAAAAAAGCCCTTTATTACAAGGGCTTTAGATTATTTTTCGCAGATTAAAGCTTAGCTGGACTCTAAAACGGAATATCGTCATCAAAATCGTCATAATTCGGCGGGGGCGGCATAGAGCCGGAACCGCTCGCTGGAGGCAACTGTTGGGGCTGATTGGCGGGCCTTGCTGAAGGCGCTGAATATCCTCCGCTCTGTGCTTGATCGCCAAAATTCGCTGTGCCGCCGCTACGGCTGCCCAGCATATGCATCTCTGAAGCGATAATCTCTGTGGTATAACGGTCTTGACCATTCTGATCTTGCCATTTACGCGTCTGAATACGACCTTCTACATAAACTTGGCTGCCCTTTTTTAAATATTCTCCGGCAATTTCAGCCAAGCGGTTAAAAAAAACCACTCGGTGCCATTCGGTCGCTTCTTTTTTTTCCCCGGTTTGCTTATCTTTCCAGCGCATTGAAGTTGCCAACGTAATGTTGACTACGGCTCCGCCTGTGGGCATATGGCGGACTTCCGGGTCTGCTCCCAGATTTCCTATTAACATAGCTTTATTCAACATTTTTAGTCTCCCATTGTTGCCGTCCCTTTACGGAAGCGGTTAAGCGTTGACATACTGCGTAATTAAATACTGCAATTGATCTTTATCCAGCTTTTGATTATCCACCTTAAGGTAAACCAAAGCCTCTTCATAGTGCAGGGTAATTTCCTCTACTCCGCTGATTTTAAGCATTTCAGTAACAAATGCATTAGCCTCCTGCTCACTGAGGTGTTCCAGTGCTATCAGCATGTTCGCCACATAGCGGGGAGGTTTCATCCGGGAGGACACCAGCAACCAGCTGAATGCGGCGGCGGCGCAAAATAAAAACACCGCGCTGACCCCGAATTTTCCATTAAACCAGCCGCCGATTAATCCGCCCATAAAAAGCCCCAAGAACTGCGAACTTGAATAAGCGCCCATTGCCGTACCTTTTAAATCGGCCGGAGCTGTCTTTGATATTAAAGACGGCAAGGTCGCCTCCAGCAGGTTAAAACCGCAAAAAAACAGCCATAAAAAACCGATAATTCCAAACAGATTTTGATGAGCTGCCGACAGACCCAATTCAGCCATTATCAATACCGCAATGGCGCCCAAAAACACTTGTTTCATTTTGCGTTTCTTTTCCGCCAGGATGACAAACGGTACCGCGAAAGCCATCGAAATAACGAAAACGGGTAAGTAAACCTGCCATTCATGTCCTGCCGATAATCCCGCTTTTCTCATCAATGAAGGCACAACAACGAAAATAGCCATTAGAATCAGGTGCAAGGTGAAGATACCGTAATTCAGGCGTAATAGATCCGGATTTTTCAGTACCTGCATCGACTCTTTGGGAACGAACTCCGCATCCCGGTGCAGCTTGGACTGCTGGGGATTGGGGACGATATAAATAATCGTTAAAATAGCCAGCAGGGTAAGTACGGCAGTAACGCCGAAAACGCTCTGTACGCCGCCGAACCCTGAAATAATCGGTCCAACTATGATACCTAAACCAAACGAACCGCCGATGCTAATGCCGATAATAGCCATTGCTTTGGTGCGATGAACTTCCTGAGTCAAATCAGCCACCAAGGCCATGATAACCGCTGAAACCGCACCGGCGCCCTGAAAAGCGCGGCCCGCCAAAACGCCGTAAATAGTCGTCGACAATGCCGCAATAACGCTACCGATAAAAAACAACACTAAGCCGATAATAATCATTTTTTTACGGCCGAAACGATCCGACAACAAACCGAACGGGATTTGCAGCAGAACCTGGGGCAATCCGTAAATACTCATGGCCAGACCGATCAGCGCCGGGGTTGAACCCTCAAGCTGCTCGGCGAATAAAGATAACACCGGCAAAATCATAAATAGCCCCAGCATCCGCAAAGCATAAATGCTTGCCAGAGACCAAGTGGCGCGTTTTTCCGATGAGGTCATCGAACTCGTAATGTCTTGCGTTGTTGTCAAAACCAGATTCTCCTTTTGAACCAGAATACCAATAATATAATTCCACTTTCCAAGCATCTATAAAGTATCGAAAAAGATGCACGATGCTTTGCTCTACTACATGACTAACCCAGTGGTTTATCTCATCATTTTAATGGTGTCCATTATAACAAGCTTTATTTGTAACGACTCAGCAGATGCTAACTTTAGTCATAAAGTACGGACGCAATTAGTTAGGGAATGGGAATTATATAACTGATGCATTTCTGCAAAACGGGAAGCTGGAGTCTGGAAACCGGCCGACAAACGAATATTCCGGACTATGTATCCGGTATGAAGTTCGCTTGTTTTTTTCGGGCCCTTCGTAGTAAATAATAAAGCAACCGAAAAATCGGGATACTGGCACTATTTGTCAGCAGGAGGAAGTTTGATAAAGAAAAAAGGCTGGAGGTTTGTCTATGAGTCAATCAAAAACACCGGAGAAAGCACGCTCTACGTTATACGTAGTCGGCTTATTCCGGCTTAAAACCTTATCGACAAAAGTTATAAATCAAGATAACCGGTCTCTTCATGCAAAACGGTATCCAAACCCTGAACTTCTTCATCGGAAGTGACACGCAAACCTATCCATTTATCCACTAATTTCAAAATCAGATAACTGAATAATGCACTCCAGGCCATTGTAACGACAATTGCCAAGGCCTGAACGCTAACCTGATCCACAATTGAAACGCCTTCGGCCAAACCCAGACCACCTAACCCACTTGCTGCAAAAACACCGGTTAATAATGAGCCGGTCACTCCGCCTACGCCATGAACAGAAAATACGTCCAGGGAATCATCGATTTTTAGGGTGCGTTTAACGTATTGGGTCGCGTAAAAACACACGGCGCCGGCGGTAATGCCGATCACTAAAGCGCCGAAAGGTCCGACAAAACCGGAAGCGGGAGTGATAGTACCCAAGCCAGCAACCATACCGGTCACAATGCCTAAAACACTGGGCTTATTAAACCGCTTCCATTCGATAAACATCCAAGTTAAAGCGCCTGAAGCCGCACCAATATGAGTCACCAACATCGCCATTCCGGCGCGCCCGTCCGCGGTCAACGCGCTACCGGCATTAAATCCGAACCATCCGACCCATAGCATACCGGCGCCGGTCACCACCATGGTCATGTTATGTGGAGGCATCGCCGTAGTTGGAAAGCCTTTTCTTTTACCCAATACCAACGCAGCCACCAACGCTGCAATACCGGCATTAACATGGATGACGATACCGCCGGCGAAATCCATCGCACCCAAGTCGGCCAACCAACCGCCGCCCCACATCCAGTGACAGATCGGCAGATAAACCACAATTAACCATAAGCCGCTAAAGCACAGCATAGCCGAGAATTTCATGCGCTCGGCAAAACCGCCGACGATCAAGGCCGGGGTAATAATTGCAAAAGTCATCTGAAACATAAAGAAGACGGTTTCAGGAATACTGCCTTTTAACGAGGTTACGCTGATGCCGGGCAAAAACACCTTAGAAGCGCCGCCGATGAGTTTTTGCATGTCGCCGCCGTCGGCGAAAATAAAACTGTAAACTCCGGCCAGCCAAAGAATCGAGACCAAACAAGTAATCGCAAAACACTGCATTAACACCGACAGCACGTTTTTGCTTCTTACCAGTCCGGCATAAAATAGTGACAAGCCCGGTATCGTCATGAACAACACCAAGGCCGTCGAGGTTAAAACCCAGGCCGTGTCGGCCTGGTTTAATTGATCCGCAAACGCATGATCGGGTAACAACAAGAGGCCTAAAAACAGCCTTCTATTTATTATTTTTAACAACATTTTTTTTCCTTGCGCCTAAATGGCGTCTTCCCCGGTTTCCCCGGTTCTAATACGAATAACCTGCTCTAAATTGGATACAAATATTTTTCCGTCACCGATTTTTCCGGTATTAGCTGCATTAACAATAGTTTCCACGGCCTTATCGACGACATCATCGGCCACGGCGATTTCCAGTTTGACTTTAGGCAGAAAATCGACCACATACTCGGCGCCTCTGTACAGCTCCGTGTGACCTTTTTGACGGCCGAAGCCTTTTACTTCCGTTGCAGTAACGCCCGCAACGCCAATTTCAGATAATGCTTCTCTGACATCATCCATTTTGAACGGTTTAATGATCGCAGTTATTAATTTCATGTTCTCTCTCAGTTAGATAGCAAAAAGTGTAGGTAACATCGGCTGCAATCATAGTGAATTATCAGTCAACATACAATTAATAGACCGGATAAAAGTACCCAACTACTCTACATTTTTGCCCTTATCGCTTCCGCTTAAACGCAAAAACGGGCGCAATAAGCGCCCGTTTTTTATAAAAACAAAAACTCAGCTTGAATTAAATGTGGTACGCGGTCTCTCCGTGTTCCGAAACATCAAGCCCAACACGTTCGACTTCTTCGCTGACTCGAAGCCCTATCACCATGTCTACGATTTTATAAGCAACAAAAGAGACCGCGCCGGACCAGATAATGCAGACGCCCACGCCCCATGCTTGACTCGTAACTTGGCCGATCATGCTGTATTCAGCCACGCCGTTAGCGACATAATCCCAAACGCCGGTACCACCCAGCGATGGGCTGGCAACAATACCGGTACCCAATGCGCCAAGCACCCCGCCAACGCCATGAACGCCGAACGCATCCAAAGAGTCGTCATAACCCAGTTTACTTTTCAGCATGGTAACCGACCAGAAACAAACCGCTCCGGCAGCCAAGCCCAAGAAGATAGACCCCATAGGACCTGACCAACCGCAAGCAGGCGTAATCGCAACGAGGCCTGCAACAGCGCCGGAAGCGCCGCCCAACATGCTGGGTTTGCCGCGCAACAGCCATTCCGCGCCTACCCATGAAAGAGTCGCCGCAGCGCTGGCCAACAACGTATTAACAAAAACTAAAGCGGAAAGACCGTTAGCTTCTAGGTTGGAACCGACATTAAAACCGAACCAGCCCACCCACAATAAAGAAGCCCCGATCATCGTCATGGTAACGCTATGCGGAGCCAGAGATTCCTTTCTGTAGCCAATGCGCTTGCCGATCATCAAACAGCCTACTAAACCGGCGATACCGGCATTGATATGCACGACCGTACCGCCGGCAAAATCCAACGCACCTTTTTGGAATATAAATCCCGCCGTAGCCGTAGCCGCTTCAGCAGCCGATGCGTCAGTATAGGCATCAGGACCGGTCCAATACCAAACCATATGCGCCATCGGCAAATAGGAAAAGGTGAACCAAATCAACATAAACAATAATACTGCGGAAAACTTAACGCGTTCGGCAAAAGCACCGACAATCAACGCCGGAGTAATAGCCGCAAAAGTCAGCTGGAATGCGACATAAATATATTCCGGAACGTATACGCCTTTACTAAAAGTGGCGGCAAGCGAATCCGGCGTGATGCCCTTAAGGAACATTTTGCTAAAGCCGCCGAAGAAAGCGCTACCTTCGGTAAATGCAATACTGTAGCCGTAAATCGCCCATAAAATAGCCATCATTGAGAAAATTACAAACACTTGCATCAGTACCGACAACATGTTCTTGGCGCGGACCATACCGCCGTAAAACAAGGCCAAACCGGGAATAACCATCAGGATAACCAGCACGGTCGCCATAATCATCCAGGCGGTATCGCCTTTGTTGGCGGCTGGTGGGACTGGTACGGCGGCGTCCGCCAAAGAGAGTCCGGCATAACCCAGCAAGGTCAAGAGGGTAAAGGTTGTTAAAAGATGTTTCATAGTTCCCCCTTAATATTAAAGCGCTTCTTCGCCGGTTTCCCCGGTACGAATCCGGACAACTTGCTCTAAATTGGTTACAAAAATTTTACCGTCGCCTATTTTGCTGGTATTGGCCGCTTTGGTAATGGCTTCTACGGCCTGTTCCAGCATAGTGTCAGCCACAGCCACTTCAATTTTGGCCTTAGGTAAAAAGTCAACCACGTATTCAGCGCCGCGATAAAGCTCGGTATGTCCTTTTTGACGCCCGAAACCTTTTACTTCGGTCACGGTTACTCCGGAAACCCCTATATCCGACAGTGCTTCACGTACATCGTCGAGCTTAAAGGGTTTAACAACAGCTGTTATTAGTTTCATTTGAGCCTCTTAATATAAATTTAAAATCCAGCAGTTTTGCATGAAGCCAAAACATCTGCCCCTGTAGTCATAAGGCAATCCTATTTTGACTACCTTCATCAAGCTGCGTTAAAAGTTGATTCCGAAGTCGGTAGAGAACAGAAATTGATCCAGCTTATTGTTACCGAAAGGACGGTAATGGCCGCCTGCGGCAACTTGTCCATCCACCCAGTCATAACGAACATTTGGACGAATGTTCAACCATTTCATTGGCTTCCAGTTCATCCCGGCGGTAACTGCATAATAACTGGCGGCATTGCAGGTACTGTTGTTAAGTTGACCGCCAATCGCATAACTGTTTCCCGCGCCATTGGTAGCTGCCGATACACGACCCGGAGAACAGACCCTAAAACCGTTTTGATCGCGGAACCACTCACCTCGTATACCCGCTGTAAGATTATCCTTAACGTCGTACGTTAAATGCGTGTTGACGCCATACCATTGCGCATCTGTAGGCATACCGCCCAGTAACACGCTGTCGGCGAAACCATGATCATGTTGCAACATCAAATGGGTTTTATCGGTAATATTATGCTTCAGCACCACGCTGTACAGAGCCCAAGCATGGCTACTGTGCTCGGAAGTTCCACCATAAGTGCCGCTGATGTTGGCCGAGGTAGCTTTATCATCACTGGTCCAGGTAGTGCCTGCCAAACCTCCCCAGTTACCTAATTGCTTATTGAAATTACCATCCCAACCACCGGTCGCGCTGCCGGTAACTGCGCCGCCCATAACCGCCCAGTTTTTATCGACGGTATAGTTACCCATGACGCCGGTATGGGTGAACGGTTCGCCATATTGCATGGTGTAAGCGTGGGTATAAAAGAAGTTGTCAGGTGCCGGAACCGTTTCATAACCGATCGGTGTATAAAAATGACCCGCCTTGATATTCAGACCATTACCGACAGGCGCATAAGCCTCGACATAAGCCTGCGGCAACGCAATATCGTAAAAACGGTTGCTGTTACTTCCGAGTAAATTGAGATCCCAATTACCTCGATTCAAAGGCTGGCCGGTATTCACATCAAATGCCGGAACACCGTAAGCTTGGGTAAAAATGGAATCGGTACCGAACATCGCATCGAAACGTCCGCCGAAATCCCATGCACTGCCTTCCGAGGCCACTGCGCGTTGCACAAATATATTTAACTGGTTTAATTGAAATTCGGCCGAACGATCGCCGAAAGTAACCGGGCCATTGAAATTATTATCGGGACTTGCCGCATTATAAGTAATCCCGGCATTAGCCCAGCCGCCGACTTTCAAGCCAAAATTTTTCATAACTGAGCTTTCATTAGGGTCGCCTACGGTTTCAAGCAAAGTACTGGCTTCGGTCAAACTTTTCGCTTGTGCCACACCAAAAACAGAAACCAGTGCTATGCCCAATGCCAAGGGCTTTAGCTTGAAGTTATTATTTTTTAGATGGTTTTTCATATTAAAGATCCTTTACTTGATTGAACTCAAGGCAAAATGCCCACTACACAACTAGAAGCAAGGAAAATGCCAACTATTTTTATGTTATAGCGCCTTAACTAGATACTTCTTAATATACTGAATTTATTTTATTATTTTTCAATATGTTAAAATGCCTACATAAAATCCGGATTAACTAAATCACCTTAATAATCATTAATTAAGCCCAACAAAATTAAAGCCGTTTGCACGTTTTTTGTGCACACTAAGTTATTGACGCACTATAACCGACCATCAATTACCTTACTTATTACCTTTAATTTAATTTACGGATTATTTCGATTCTTTTTTTAGTGGCTAATCCGGCAAAAAAAATGGTATCGTTATACTGTTTTGCATAAAACGCAGATCCCATATAATCCATCTCAGGAGACAAAATAAATGTCCGCAGCAAAAGTACTTAAAATGATCAAAGAAAACGACGTGAAGTTCGTCGATTTTCGTTTTTGTGATACCCGCGGTAAAGAGCAACATGTTACATTCCCCGCTCATTCCATTGATGAAGATACCTTTGAAGAAGGCAACATGTTCGACGGCTCTTCAGTTGCCGGTTGGAAACACATCAATGAATCAGACATGATCTTAATGCCCGATCCATCTACTGCCGTTATGGATCCGTTCTTTGATGACAACACTTTAATCTTGCGTTGCGACATTATTGAACCTAAAAACATGCAAGGTTACGAACGCGACCCGCGCTCTATCGCTAAACGCGCAGAAGCCTATTTAAAATCAACCGGAATTGCAGACACAGCATTCTTCGGCCCTGAAAACGAATTCTTCATTTTTGACGATGTTCGTTGGGGTACCGATATGAGCGGATCTTTCTACAAAGTCGATTCGGAAGAAGCCGGTTGGAATTCTGAAAAAGTTTACCCAGACGGCAACACCGGTCATCGTCCCGGCGTCAAAGGCGGCTATTTTCCTGTGCCTCCAGTCGATTCTTTCCAAGACATGCGTTCAGCAATGTGCCTGACACTGGAAGAAATGGGCATGACCACTGAAGTTCATCACCACGAAGTTGCAACTGCCGGTCAGTGCGAAATCGGCGTCAAGTTCAATACTCTGGTCAAAAAAGCGGACGAAGTTTTGGAACTGAAATATGTAGTTGCCAACATTGCACACGCATACGGCAAAACAGCGACTTTCATGCCAAAACCCTTGGTTGGCGACAACGGCAGCGGTATGCACGTACACCAATCTTTGTCTAAAGACGGCGTTAACCTGTTTACTGGCGACCTGTACGGCGGCTTGTCTGAAACTGCGCTGTTCTACATCGGCGGTATCATCAAACACGCTAAAGCCTTGAATGCTTTCACTAACTCATCAACCAACAGCTACAAGCGTCTGGTTCCCGGTTTCGAAGCACCTGTTATGTTGGCTTACTCTGCACGTAACCGTTCGGCTTCTATCCGTATTCCTTTTGTTAATAATCCAAAAGGCCGTCGTATCGAAGTCCGTTTCCCTGACTCAACTGCGAACCCTTACTTGGCGTTCTCAGCGATGATGATGGCAGGTTTGGACGGTATTCAAAACAAAATCCATCCTGGCGATGCTATGGATAAAGATTTGTACGATTTACCTGCTGAAGAAGCGAAAAACATCCCACAAGTTTGCCACTCATTCGACCAAGCGCTGGAAGCTCTTGACAATGACCGCGAATTTTTGACTCGCGGCGGTGTATTCACCGACGACGCTATTGACGGCTTTATTGCGCTGAAAATGGAAGAAGTGACTCGTGTTCGCATGAGCACTCACCCAGCTGAATACGATATGTACTACAGCTTATAAGATTTAAGCCTGTTTCAAGCAGGCTCAGACCGACCCCAAGACCCCGCAAGTTATCTGACTTTGCGGGGTTTTTTTATGCTCATTCAAAACCACTGAATCCCGCATTTTTTGCCCTTTTATGCCCCCCCCTTTTTAGAAATCCCTGTAATATCGCCAAAAAAAGGGTGATCGGTACAGATACCGCCCCCACCGCCCGGCTCAGCGCCGCCAGCTCCTAAAAGATAGCAGTATCTCAAGGGAATACCTCTGCTACCTTTAAAAGAAGAAATAGTTGCAAATTTTATTCCGGCGATGCGTAAATCAAGCCGCCCCCTTATTATTCATAAGGGAGGGGCACTTTACTACGGTAGCAAAAACTCGTCCTGATCGGCAGATAAACCGGCGCGGGTAAAAAAATCTTCTCCAAGCATTGAAACGGGAACATCCTTGCATTTTAAATTGGCAATCAGTTTCCCGTCTTTTTCAACAGAAACACCGTCTTTAGTTCCCCAGCCCTTGCCGATGGCGGTATAAACGATATAGTTATAGTTACCTTTGATAAAACGCAAATAACCGCCGCCACCGCCGGCAAACATCAAGGTTCGCGCTTGAATATCCAAACGACGGGAAGAAGAGTCGCTCGAGGCTGGAAATATCAGCTCCGGCGCATTTTGTTTGCCGAACCGATATTGTAGATAGCCGCCGGTAGCTGAAATATCTTTTGAGGCGCACACCGAAACAATTTTCTCGCCTAACGAGCACGAAAAAACGGTTTGTTCTTGCTCGCTACAATGTGAATTAGCAGCAATGGCGGATAACGAAAACAGATAAATCAACCCCGTCAGTACAACTGCGTTTTGCTTCATAGACACTATTATCAAGCTAGCAGAGCGTAGTATTGTTTAAAATGCTTAATACGATCATCCAAGCCAATAGTGCCGCCATTAACTTTTTTGGTGATCTCAGTAACGACCGCGTCGCTTGAGCCCTTATCAGCCAATGCATTAAGAGATCGGGAATTCCAAAACCAAGCCGCGGATAATAAAGCGTAATTTTCTGCGACTAAATCAGGGTTATTCAAAATATCGTCATCCACGGATTTATCGAATGCACCGTAGTTGTCTTTGCCGGTCAACTGAATATAGCCGCGTCCTCTGTATTTGTAACCGTCTTTACTGGCTTCATCGCCGTTACCCATTCTATTGGCGTAAACCCGTGAAGCGATTTTTTCCGGTTGCCTGGCATAACTGTCGGCTAAATTATCCGGGAAATATTTAGAAAATGTTTTTTTCAAACCATCGGCGGAATAATTCAGGTTCTCTTGCGTTGCTTTAAATCCGCCGCTTTCATGTCCGCATTGCGCTAAAAAATGGGCTAATCTGCAAGATGAGTTGATATTAAACTTTGTCGCACAATCCGGAATTTGGCTAATAACCGCATCAGGGATATGCCCACCTAACTTATCCAATTTTAAACCATCGACGGGCGCAATATTCGAGCTGACAGCAACATCCGAGAACATTTTTTCCCATGAGGCCGGACCTACAAGGCCGTCAGCGCTCAAGCCATTTACAGACTGCCAATCTTTTACCGCTTTTTCTGTGCCGGGGCCGAATATACCGTCCGCTACAAGCCCTAATTTTTCTTGCATCTTTTTTACATCATCACCTTTTGAACCAACTTTGAGTAACATTGTCTATCCCCTTAATGAGTTAAATTATCATAAATTTGACAGTGCTATGTGCCAAGCGTCCAAGGTTAGTTGATTTTTAGCCATTTCTCAAGCATCTTTAAAAACTTATTGATACAGTCCAAGAAGGTCCAAGATTTTTTTGTATGCGCTCAAGTCGGGCCGGAGCCGCATCACGCTGAACTCCGTGAGTCTCCTAAGCGTCGGTAAATCCATAGAAACAGCGGTATCGGAGCAGTTTATCGCGCTCCTCGGAACAAGCCCATCCTGAGTTTATGTTAAAACTCCTCCCAATCATCATTGCAAAGCTGTAGCTGAGGCTGCGGTTTAACGACTGTTTTGGCCTTTTTTGCATTCCAATCTGTTTGCTCATCCTTTGCTGACGCCGTGCCGCCGGTAGCGCGCGTAGTTATCGGTGCGCTAATGAGGCCTCCCAAAGCGCCCGCGTAATTGCGCGAAGCATCGTTCATTTTAAAATTGCTTACCGTGATCGATAGTTTTTGCGCCTGCTCTTCCAACGACTTCGCCGAAGCCGCTGCTTGTTCCACCAGCGCAGCATTTTGCTGGGTTACATCGTCCATTTGACCGATGGCTTGATTGACTTGTTCGATACCGGCCTTTTGCTCCAGGGAAGCGGCATTAATTTCAGACATGATAACGGTTACGCCACGGATAGCACTGAGGATTTCTTCCATAGTTGAGCCGGCTTGAGCGACCAGTTTGGAGCCGTCCCCCACTTTTTCCACCGAATCGCCAATCAGGTCTTTGATTTCCCCGGCGGCGACAGCAGCGCGTTGAGCAAGACTGCGCACTTCCACGGCCACTACCGCAAAACCTCGACCTTGCTCCCCGGCGCGAGCCGCTTCGACAGCGGCGTTCAGGGCAAGTATGTTGGTTTGGAAAGCAATGTCGTCGATGACCGAAATAATATCGACTATTTTATGAGCCGAGGCATTAATGTCATCCATGGTAGTCACTACTTGACCGACCACAGCGACGCCTTTGCCCGCTATCTCGGAGGCGTCGACGGCCAGCCGGTTGGCATGTTTAGCGTTTTCGGTATTTTGTTGCACGGTAGACGTCAGTTGTTCCATGCTGGCGGCGGTTTGTTCCAGACTGGCGGCTTGTTTCTCTGTGCGATGCGATAAATTATTATTGCCGGAGGCGATTTCTTGAGCCGCTGCGTTGATGTTCCCAGTGGAATCTCTGATTTCTCCGACCAAACCTTTGAGGTTTTCGACAATACTGTTCATGCCGCCGGTAACTTCGCCGAAGCTGCCGGGATAGTTTTTGTCGATAGTTTGGCTCAGATCGCCTTGGGCGAGCGCATTGGCGACACGCAACACATCCTTAAAGCCGGCATCGCAGGTTTCCATCAAATGATTGAAGTTGGTCAAAATCCCTTTAAACATAAAGTCGAATTTTTCGGTATCGCTACGCTTGGAAAAGTCGCCTTTAGCACCGGCCTCGGCGAGCATTTTGATTTCGTTGTTTACCTCGAGAAAGGTCTTTTTGGCATTGTTCATGGTCTCGGTGATGACAATCGTTTCACCCGGCAACACATCCATGTCAACGGAAAAATCGCCTTGGGCATACTGAGTGACGATGCCAAGCAGCTTTCTATTGATGGCAATGCGCGATTGAATCAACTCATTAACGTCATGAGCCATTTTGGCATAAGTGCCGGAAAACTTTGCGACATCGAGTTGCTCTTTAACCCAACCTTGGGCATGTTGTTGCGCCATAAAATCGAGGCCGTTAACAAAAGCGTTAATCCCATCCTGCATGGTTTTCATCGAGCGCAATAAGTCTCCGATTTCATCTTTTTGCTCAATGTTAATACTACTGTTCAAATCACCGACGGCAATGGCTCCAGCGACTTGTTGGACGGTTTTCAGCGAGCGTAAAATGCTGCGGCTGATCAGCATGGTCAAGACTACCGCGAGGGCGACGCTGACCACGAAAATGCCGACCAACAGGATGCCGTAGCCGTGTATGACGCCTTGTGCCTGAGTCTCGTTTTCCAGATTGCGGGCATTAGTGAATTTGACGGCTTCATCAATAGCCGCGCGATGCTGTTCGTAAGCTTGGCGCATCTGTACCAGGCCGGCCATTGCCGCATCGCGGTTGCCGCTCTGAATGCCGGGCAAAAAGCGCTGTTCGGCTTCATGGTAAAAGTTTTGGGCCGCCTGGTAAGAGCGCTCAAGCAAAAAGTCATGGAGTTCCCGGCCCAAAGACTGATCTAACCAAAATTGATGGCGGGATTCGTATTCGTTTTTTAATGTGTGAAAGCGCGCCGCCAATGCGCTGATTTCAGAGGGATCTGTGGTTTGGGTCAATTGCAGCGCCACCAGATAGGATTCGATAATATATTCCGGCGGCGGCAGAATATCGGCAATAATATCTTTGCCCTGAATAATGCGCTGATAAACGGGGCCGTTCACATTCACGGTATTCATGACCTTGAATGTCGCCAAACCGAATACGGAAAAACCAATAACTAAAGTGCTCACTATGATCGCGCAACGCATTTTAATCGTTAACAGGCCGGAGTTTTTCAAGTTATTTAACATGATGTCTTTTTCCTTTTTGCATTTTTAGAGGGTGAAGGCTGGACACTAATCGCTTCGGACAGACAGCCATCACGGCGGGTCATGCGTTGCTCAAAGGCTTATGTCCACTCGGCGGCAATATCGATTAATAAAATACGTTCCTCGTCCAGCCTAAGCGACAGCGTTTTACACAGCCTATCGGTATTAAAATCCCGGTAACGCTCCGAAGTTACCAGACGATAGCTGTCTTTTGCCGACTCAAGCGCCAGCAATTGATAAAAATAAGGACGCCATGCCCAGTTAAAACCGAACTGTGCGGCATCTTCCAGCCATCGACCCTCGGTAAAATTAAAATTGGATGAGATTTGATCGCCTTGGTTATTGCATAAATAAAAGCGCAAGACGCCGCTGTCTTCAAACGGAGCCACCGCCAAAGTGTCGAGATGAAAGTCGGCTTGCAGGGCTTCTTTAAGCAGCTCGATCAAGCCTTTAATATTGGCGATAAACTGTATTTTGTGCGCTTCTTTAACTAAGGTGTTGGTTAAAAAGGTCTTTCTTAATGAAGCGATTTGTTGTTGGTAATGCTGGGGGGCTTTAAAATCGGCGGTAGCCGGAGAAAACAGGTAGCCTTGCATATATTGAGCGCCGCAGCTTAAACCGAAATGAAAGTCTTCCACGGTTTCCACGCCTTCGCAAACGATGCGGCAACCGGTGCGTTTCGCCAGCCGCGACAGCAAATGCACGATATCGCTGGCCACGCCGCCTTTGGCCGCGCTCTGGAATAACTGCATGTCCAGTTTGATGATGTCGGGTTGTATCGACATCACGCGTTCCAGCTGGGAAAAACCGGCGCCGAAATCGTCAATCGCAATTTTCAAACCGTGCCTGCGATACACCGCGGCAATTTCAACCAGTTTGTCCAAATCGCCTTTGGATTCGGTGATTTCAATAATAATGCGGCTTCGGTCGATATTAAACTCGTCCAGCATCCGTAACGTCGGCAATGAGTTAAAGTCGGCGAGCCGGTCGATCCAGGCCGCTGAGATATTAATGGTCAAATAGCCGTTGCAACGGGATAGACTGAATTGCTTCAGCGCTTGGCGGCGAACTTCCCGGTCCCAAGCGATTAATTGCTCGGTCGCAATATCGGGACAACAAAATAATGCACCGGCCGAAATAACCCGGCCGTCAGCATCGTGTTGTCGGGCCAATGCTTCATAGCCGATGATGGTGCCGCTGGCAGCGCCGACAATCGGTTGAAAATAAGGAAATAGCGTTTTTTGTGTTTCCATAGAAGGCTGTTGTTTAGCTAATGCCACGTAACCGATGAAAGTGCCGCCGACAGCTCCAACAATAGCCTGGGGAAATCGTTTTTTTTTCGAATTCATAGGAGTTTTTATTTTATGGAGTTCAGTTATGGAAATAACGGTTTTTGTCATTTCCCCGTTGCCGTTCATCGCCGGTTTTAGTGTGGAAAGTATTATCTTCAGTGATTGCCCGCTTTTCAAGGCTTAAGCAAACGTTATGCCAAAGCAGCCATGTTGTTTTTTGGCAATATAAACTAATAAATACATATACTTATAAGTCATACCCTGTTAGAGGTGAAGTATATATTTTTTGCAAAGCGCATCGACTCGGTGCGTTTATTAGTTTAATCCGCACCAAGAACATTCTCACGCTAGTGATTTCGAAGTATGAATCGGCCTAAACGATCCGTTTTTTAAAGCCCCGTGTGCTTTATCGGAAATCGCTTTATTTAAGTAATTCAGCCATCGCAATAACATTTTTTGCCATTTCGCCGATCGCAATATTACGATCCATCGCCAGTTTTCTAAGGGTGTGATACGCCTCGTCTTCGCTAAAGCCGCGGGTTTTAATCAAAATGCCTTTTGCCCTATCGATCAGTTTCCGTTCTTCAAGCTTGGATTTGGTTTTTTCCAGCTCCGATTTAAGCCGTTGCTGCTCCTTAAACCGGGCCACGGCGATAGTGATAATACTGTTGATACGGCTGGTTTCCAGGCCGTTGACGACATAAGCGCCGACTCCGGCTTTAACGATTTGATTGATCGTATCGGTGGTGTCATCCGCGGCAAAAATAATGATAGGTAGCGCAGGGTGCTGATTAAGGTAATGAATATCCTGAAAATAGTTTTTGGGGCTGTCGATATTAAAAATAACGATATCGATGCTGGCCTGCGTTACTAAAGATTGAATATCGCCTTTTGACTTCGCTGCATTGATAACCGAATAACCTTGGGTCGCCAGTATTTTTTCCAATAAGCGGTCGGCAGATTCATCTTCAATAAGGAGTATGTTTAAGGCGTTCATTCTGAAAAAGTTAGCACAAATTACGCCATTTACCGAGAGCAATTGCATTACTCCGCCTAATTCTAAAAAAAACCAGCCGGATTCGATCCTTCCGCGTAGGCGACCGGCCGGCCTCCTTTGCCGCTGTCACAGACCTTGACCACGCAAAAAATATCTCCCCGCCACGGTTGTTATAGATTTACCGGAATAAGGCACTCATTTAAGGTAACTCGCACTAATGAAGCCCAGCTATCGTTCCCACGCTCCAGCGTCCCGCAACGCTGGAGCGTTGCAGACTGAATTCCCACGCCGTAGCGTGGGAACTATAAAAATAGGCCGGAATAAGGCCATCCAAGCGCGTAGCGCGAGGTGGTGTTTCCGGCATTACTAGTAAGCTGTCTGACTTCGCACTATAACTAATTGATAAATATTGATTAAGTTATTTTTAGCAACTTAATAAAATTATTATCATTCGACACCCGATTGAGTTAAGCGATTTTTTAGAATAAGCCGAATTGCGCATAAGCAATGCCGAATGAAAATCGGATTGCCGCTGCACGTATAAAGAGCATCATTTATTTTAGCGCACCATCTTGGCTCAGTGAGGTGCTTGGCTTTTAGATGAATGAGTAAGTCAGCTATTAAAATGACTCATTTGTTAACTATGGCACGGGTGTTGCTCTATAACCACGAACACATAATATCGTTACCGGGGTTGTATATGAGCGTAAAACAAACACTAGTCGTCATTGGTAATGGCATGGTCGGACAGCACTTTTTGGCGAGTCTGGTCGAAAGCACCATTAAAGAACACTATGAAATTATTACCTTTTGCGAGGAGCCCAGAGCGGCTTATGACCGGGTGCATTTATCGGCGTTTTTTACCGGCACCACGGCAGAGGAGCTGTCTTTAGTCGAAGACGGCTTTTTTGAGCGACACGGCATTACCCTTCATCTGGGCGATAAAGCCGCAAGCATCGACAGAGCCGCGAAAACCGTCACTTCGGCAAAAGGCCTGACCATCGCTTACGACAAACTGGTGCTGGCGACCGGTTCTTATCCGTTCGTGCCGCCCGTTCCGGGCCATGATCGTGCGCAATGTTTGGTTTATCGCACCATTGAAGATCTCGAAGCCATTGCCGCCGCCGCAAAAACGGGCAAAGTCGGCACCGTGGTCGGCGGCGGCTTGTTGGGGCTTGAAGCGGCCAAGGCCTTAATGGATTTAGGCTTGGAAACCCATGTCGTCGAATTCGCGCCGCGCTTGATGGCGGTGCAACTTGATGACGCGGGCGGTGCGATGCTGCGGCGCAAGATTGAGAATTTAGGCGTCATTGTGCATACCGGTAAAAACACCAGCATCATTACCGACGGCGAAAACTGCATCAACAAAATGTGTTTTGCCGACGGCGAAGAGCTGGAAACCGACATCGTGCTGTTTTCCGCCGGTATCCGTCCGCGCGACGATATTGCCAGAGCTTGCGGATTGGAAGTCGGTCAGCGCGGCGGCATCGTTATCGACAACCAATGCCGCACCTCGGATAAAAACATTTATGCAATCGGTGAATGCGCCTTGTGGAATGGCATGATTTACGGGCTGGTCGCGCCGGGCTATACGATGGCGCGCACCGTCGTAGCCGATTTGGCAGGCAACGATGCAAGCTTTACCGGCGCGGACATGAGCACCAAGCTAAAGCTGATGGGCGTCGATGTAGCCAGTATCGGCGACGCCCACGCAAAGACTCAAGGCGCGATGGTTTATACCTACCAAAACGGTGCAAGCGAAATTTATAAACGCCTGGTGGTCAGCCAGGATAAAAAGCAATTGCTGGGCGCGGTGCTGGTCGGCGAGGCGTCGGGTTACAGCACTTTATTGCAATATTGCCTGAACGGTATCGAATTGCCGGAAAATCCCGATGCATTGATTTTGCCGCACCGCTCCGACGAGTCGGTCGGTTTGGGTCCGGATGCCCTGCCCGCTTCGGCGCAAATTTGCTCCTGCTACGACGTGACCAAAGGTGCGATTTGCTCGGCCATTGAAGGCGGCTGCATGACCATGAGCGCGTTAAAAGCCGAAACCAAAGCCGCCACCGGTTGCGGCGGCTGTTCCGCGTTGCTTAAGTCGGTGCTGGATTCGGAATTGGCGAAACAGGGTTTTGAAGTCAATACCGATATTTGCGAGCATTTTGCTTATACCCGCCAAGATCTTCATAACCTGATTCGGGTCGAACAAATTAAAACCTTTGCCGACTTGCTGCACAAACACGGCAAAGGCCACGGCTGCGAAATCTGCAAACCCACGGTCGGCAATATCCTAGCTTCGCAGTGGAATGAACACATCCTGGAAAAAGATCATTTAGGCTTGCAAGACACTAACGATACCTTTTTAGCCAATATGCAAAAAGACGGCACTTATTCGGTAGTGCCGCGCATCACCGGCGGCGAAATCAGCCCCGACATGCTGATTGCTTTGGGCCAAGTCGGCAAGAAATACAATCTTTATACCAAAATTACCGGCGGCCAACGTGTGGATTTATTCGGTGCGCGGGTCGACCAACTGCCGCATATCTGGAAAGAGTTAATCGACGCCGGTTTCGAATCCGGTCATGCTTACGGAAAATCCTTGCGCACGGTTAAATCCTGCGTCGGCAGCACCTGGTGCCGTTACGGCGTCGATGACAGCGTCGGCTTGGCGATAGAATTGGAAAACCGCTACAAAGGCTTGCGCTCGCCGCATAAAATCAAATTCGCGGTATCCGGTTGTACCCGCGAATGCGCCGAAGCGCAGGGCAAGGATGTCGGTATTATCGCGACCGAGAACGGCTGGAACCTGTATGTCTGCGGCAACGGCGGCATGAAACCGCGCCATGCGGATTTGTTCGCCACCGGTTTGGATAAAGAAACCCTGATCAAATACATAGACCGCTTTTTGAGTTTTTATGTGCGCACCGCCGACCGTTTGCAACGCACTTCGGTGTGGATGGAAAACATGGAAGGCGGCTTGGATTATCTGAAATCGGTCGTGCTTGAAGACAAGCTGGGACTGTGCGATCAACTTGAACAGCAAATGCAGTATGTGATCGACACCTATCAATGCGAATGGAAAAATGCGATTGCGGATGAAGCCAAGCTCAAACGCTTTAGACATTTCATCAACAGCGACCGGCCCGACGATAATGTGATTTTTGTAGAAGAGCGCGGCCAGATTCGCCCCGCCGATGAAAACGAACGGAAGCATTTTAAATTAGTGGAGGTAGCCTAATGGCTCAGTGGATAGATGTTTGCAGTGTTGATGACTTGCAGCCCGATTCCGGCGTTTGCGCGCTGGTTGCAGGCGCGCAGGTGGCGATTTTCTGGATGCCGGAAGCCGAGACAACGCTTTACGCAGTCGGCAATTACGACCCCTTCGGCAATGCCAATGTGCTGTCGCGCGGGCTGTGCGGCGATATTGGCGGCCAGCCGGTGGTTGCCTCGCCCCTGTACAAACAACATTACAATTTGCAAACCGGCGTTTGCCTGGAAGATGAAAGCGTGAAAATACCGGTTTATGCGATTCGCATTGACAACGGCAGCGTTCAAGTCGACCTTTCATCATTGCCGCAGGACGGGGAGCCCGCGTTATGAAATACAACTACTATATCGCCGATGTATTCACCAAACAGATTTTCAGCGGCGCGCAAATAGCCGTTTTTCCGAATGCCGAAGGCTTAAGCCCGCAGCAAATGCAGTTGGTCGCCAGGGAATTGAACCTATCGGAAACGGTATTTGTCTTTCATCCCGATAAACAAAGCAGCAACCGCGTGATGCGAATTTTTTCGCCGCTCAGCGAAATCGATTTTGCCGGGCATCCGATAATCGCAACCGCGTTTGTGTTGGCAAGTTGCGGCGACATTCAGTTGAGTGACGCGATTACGCCGATGGTTTTCGAGCAAAATACCGGGCCGGTCAACGTCAATATTTCCGCTGAAGACGGCAAGCCCAGTTTTGTCCAGTTCAGTCGCAAAGTGAGTTCGGTCATCGATTACTTCACGCCCAGCGATGAAGACTTGGCGAGTTTTTTGAGCATACAGCCGTCGGAACTCGACCATAAAAAATACGCGATGCGTTTGGTGTCTTGCGGCGTTCCGTATTTGATCGTCCCGGTTTGGCGTTATGAAAGCGTCAGGAATGCGAAGTTCAATTATGCGGCCTGGAGCCAGTCGATTGCCCCGCAAACCGCCGCGCAGGAAATTTTGCTGTTTTCCCCGAAAACGCCGTATGCGGATGCCGATTTTAACGCCCGTTTGCTGGGGCCAAGAATCGGCATTCATGACGACCCGCCGGTCGGTAGCGCGATGCCTGCGTTTGCTTCGTATTTGTGCTCATTCGATTTTATGCAGAAAGGAACTTATACCTTTACCGTGGATCGCGGTGACGGATGTAACCGGCGCAGTGTGCTGAATTTGGAGATGGATCATAAGGGGGAGGATAGTTTGACGATTCGGGTCGGCGGCGCAGCGGTGATGGTGGCGGAAGGGGTTATGAATATACCTGAGGGATGACTCGATTAAACCCAATTGGGTTTATAAGCCGGATCAAGGAGTTTTAGAGGTGTACTTTAGTGAACTGCAGACCCACGATTGGCTACAATCAGACACCGGACTGAGTGAGCTGCTGGGTCATGACTACGGGAACACCACTCTGACGCGCTTATACACCCTCAGCAATAAACTGCTCAAGCACCAGTCGGCACTGGAAGCGTTTCTGTCCGATCAGGAGCAAAGCCTATTTAATTTAGACCGTAGTATCGTCTTGTACGATTTGACCAATACCTACTTTGAGGAGCAGTGTACCCAGAATCCTAAAGCCAAATTTGGTCGGTCAAAGGAAAAACGCAAAGATTGCCCGCTGGTCACCTTGGGTTTGGTTTTGGATGGTGACGGATTTCCGCTCAGCAGCCAAGTATTTCCGGGCAATGCCAGTGAACCAGCCACTTTGGCAGTGATGCTGGACGGGCTTTAGGGCAAAAATCCATTACCCGGCTTGAAGCCAGTGATCATCATGGATGCGGGTATTGCCACCGCCAAAAATATCGCCTGGCTAATCGAACACGGCTATTTTTATTTAGTGGTCAGCCGCGAACGGTTTGTACAAGCCCCCCAGAGGGCAGCAGAATGCCGTGCTGATTCGGGAAACCGGCCAAAACAAAATCACCGTTTGTCGCGAGGTTGATGCAAAACTCAGGAAACCCGGCTCTATTGCCACTCCGAGCAAAAAGCCAAAAAAGAACACGCTATCCGCAACCGCTTCCATGTCCGCCTGGAAGAGGCACTTGAAAAACTCAATGTCGGCTTGGGCAAAAAAGGCAGCATCAAAAGTTACACCAAAATACGTGAACGCATCGGCAGATTGCGTGAAAAAAATACCCGTGTCGCATCAGACTACTGCATTGAAGTCATTGCTGACGACAAAAAAACAATGCCATCCGCATTGAATGGAAGCGAGAATCCCAAAGCGGACAAAAAGACCGGGGCAGTGGCATCTACTGCCTAAGAACCAATATCGCTGACTAGTCTAAACAACAATTATGGACGACTTATACGATGCTGACCGAGATCGAAACCAGCTTTAGAAGCATGAAAACCGAACTGGGTATGCGTCCTGTTTTCCATCAGAAAGAGGATTGTAATGGTCAACTAAAACCGGACACTTTCTTAAGGAAGCGCTGATTAAATCGCGCGAGATGAGATAATATTGCCATCGACCACAATAAAGCCAATCCACCTATGTCCTATCAAACCAGTTTTGCAGACCTCGACTATAACCAGAAAAAACGCTTGACCCG
>Ga0265327_10002106_pt1 | contig 22147 bp, 15 predicted proteins | sample 41621metaG_FD_202089 | JGI IMG/M metagenome (GOLD analysis project Ga0265327, IMG submission 202089) | Rhizosphere microbial communities from Carex aquatilis grown in University of Washington, Seatle, WA, United States - 4-16-21 metaG | ecosystem: Host-associated > Plants > Roots > Rhizosphere...
TGCCAAGGAACTGGCGATGTGGCCGCGCCAGACCTGTCCCGAACACCGGCACCCGCCGGTCGGCCGCGACCCGGGCAAGGAGGAAACCTTCCGCTGCCGGTGGGGCCTGGTCTACCTTTACGTCGAGGGCCGGCCCTCGCGTCGACGGCATTGCCGACCGCCCGCGAGTCCGCAGGGCGCGTACACGATCTGGCACGAGGTGGTCCTCCGCCCGGGCGACCAGTACACCATTCACCCGGGAACGAAGCACTGGTTCCAAGCCGGCGCGCAGGGTGCAGTCGTCTCCGAGTTCTCCACCCGCAGCACGGACGAGAACGACATCTTCACCGACACCCGCATCCAGCGGATCACGAAGGTGGTCTGAGCCCCGACCGGTTTGGCTGGTCCGTCCTGCCGGCGAAAGCCGCCCGGAAAATGCCTCCGGGCCGCGCAAATCACGCACCGCCGCCTCCGCCATCAGCTCACTGGATTGGCGCCCGTGCCCTGGCCTTCCGGCGGGAAAAGACCACGGCCCGCTTTGCGAAACACTCAGGATTGTCGAATCCGCGCCTCACCTGACAACTCCGGGCCGTGAACGCTAAACACCAGAACCCCGCAACCTTTTGCGCTGCGGGGCCTAAAATGGCGGGATGGACGGGACTCGAACCCGCGGCCTTCTGCGTGACAGGCAGACGCTCTAACCAGCTGAGCTACCACCCCGTTAACCGGGAAAGAGGCGGCAACGTAGATTCGCACCTAGTCAAGTCAAGCGCTCTTTGTCTTTCCACGACGGAGAAACCGGACGGCGCCAAGCCGCGCAGGCCGAGGTACTAAGGCGGGACCATTCCCAGGGGATCCGCCACGGATTCCACCGATAGACACCACTGTGGCGGTCACGAAAGACGCGCCGGCACCGCAACTCCCCGGTCCCGCCGCCCAAACGGGTCAAGAGCCTGCCGACCGACTCCTGCCCGGAAAATTCCGACTTCCGTTCCCACAACCCCCAATGGCTCAACCTTCGCCTTGTGCCGCCTTTGCTCAACCCGTCGGCGGTTCCTGCGGCGTCAGGCCCTGCAGCATGATCCGGGCGGCCTCGCGATCGGCCTCAATCTGCGCCCGCAGTTCCTCCACCCCGGAAAATTTCCTCTCCGGACGCAGGAAGCGCAGCCACTGCACCGTCACGTTGTCACCGTAAGTCAGGGTGGTTTCGGCCAGCACATGCGCCTCCAGCAGCGGCCGCGAGGCCTGCTCGACCGTGGGCCGCAGCCCGTAATTCGCCACGCCGGGAAGCCGATGGCCGTCGGGCCCCACCACCGTCACCGCGTACACGCCGAAGGCCGGGCGCAGCTCGGGCTCCCACCGGAGATTCAGGGTCGGCACGCCGATCGTGCGGCCGAGCTTCCGGCCCGACTCCACCACGCCCTCGCTGAAGTAGGAATAGCCCAGCAGCTCGTTGGCCGCCTCGATCCCGCCGGACGCCACCAGCTCACGCACGCGCGAACTGTTGATCGGCGCGCCGTTGTGGTTCAGCCGCGGTGCGCTGTAGACGCTGAAGCCGGCGGCCTTCGCCTCCGCGATGAGCACGGTGACATCGCCCGTGCGGCCGCGGCCGAAGCGCCAGTTCTCGCCGACGTACACCGCCTCGAGCGCCGGCAGGCAGCGCTTCAGGAGCGCCACGAATTCCCGCGCCGACGTGGCCGCAAACTCGCGCGTAAATGGCTGCTCGACGAGAAAGTCGATGCCGAGCCCGACCAGCAGCCGGCGCTTCAGCTCGATCGGCAGCAACAGGCGGGTCGGGTTCTCCGGGCGCAGGACGGTGCCCGGATGCGGCCAAAATGTCAGCACGCCGGCGAGCCCGCCGCTCCGTCGCGCCGAATGGACTGCAGTCTCGATCACCGACTGGTGCCCGAGGTGCACGCCGTCGAACATGCCGATCGCCAGGTGCACGGGCTGGGCGGGCAGCCGCACCCGTTCGAACCCGGCGAACTGGAGGACCGTGCTCACCGCGCCACGCTGGGCGCCGCCTCGTAGACCGGGATCAGGCGCTTTTCGATCTCCGGCAAGGGCAGCTCCTGGATCTTGTCCAGTGTCAGGCACTGGCTGATGTCAAACTTGCCGCTGGCCGTCCGGCGCAGGGCCGACAAATGCGCGCCGCAACCGAGCTTCTGCCCGAGGTCGTGCGCGATCGTGCGGACATACGTCCCCTTGGTGCAGGCGAGGCGGAAGGTGAGCTTCGGGGAGGTGAAGCCGAGCAGTTCGAAGGCCGCCACGCGGATGAACCGCGGCTCGCGCTCGACCTCCTCGCCCTGGCGCGCCCGCTTGTAGAGCGGCACGCCGTCGATCTTCACCGCGGAAAACATCGGCGGCATCTGGTACTGGTCGCCCAGGAAACCGCTCATCGCCGCGCGGACCTCCGCCTCCGTCAGCGCGGGCACCGGCCGGGTCTCCATGACCTCGCCCTCGGCATCCTGCGAGTTCGTCGTGACGCCGAGCGTGATTTCGCCCTCGTACACCTTGTCCAGGCTGATGAGGTACTGCGAAATCTTCGTGGCCTTGCCGACGAGCATGACGAGCAGTCCGGTCGCCATCGGGTCGAGCGTGCCGGCGTGGCCGATCCGCTGCATCGCCAGCTTGCGGCGCAGGCGGTACACGACGTCGTGCGACGTCAGACCGCCGGGCTTGTCGACGAGCAACACGCCCTCCATCTCCTTGGCGGGTTGCAGGCTCATTTCCGGGCGGCGTCGACCTCGGCGAGTCGCCGGCCGAGCGCCGCAATCAGTTTCGGATAAAACGACGCGAAGGTGTCGGGGAAATTCAGGCCGGCCGCGCTGGCGTGCCCGCCGCCGTTGAACTGCATGGCGACCGTGTCCATCCGGTACGAGGCGTGCTTGGCGCGCAGGCTGGCCTTGATCACGCCCGGGCGCTCCTCGATGAGCACGCCGACCTCGACGCCGTCGATCGACCGCGCGTAATCGACGAGCCCCTCGGTGTCCTCCACGCTCGCGCCGACCTGCTCGAACACGCCATTGGGCAGCACGCCGACGCAGATGCGGCCGCCGCTTTCGAAGCGGAGCGAGTTGATGAAGTGCTGGAGCAGCTTCAGCTTGCCGCTGGTCTCGCGCTCGTAGAGCTCCATGCCCGCCTGGGCCGGGTCGGCGCCGCGGGCCATCAGTTCGGCGCAGAGCCGGAAAACCCGCTCCGACGTGGACGGGAAGCGGAACTGGCCGGTGTCGGTCATGATCCCGGTGTAGAGCGCCTCCGCCGTGGTGGGGTCGACAGTCAGCCCGGCGTCGAGGCTGAGACCGGCCAGCATCTCCGCGGTGGCGGCCGAGCCGGGATCGACGAAATTGTGCCGGGCAAAGCCGACGTTCGACAGGTGGTGGTCGAAGCAGCCGTAGGGGTCCGGATAGAGTTCCCGGACCTTGACGCCGGCGCGCTCGTGGTCGGCGCAGTCGGTGAAGACCGCCGCGCGGCCGTCGACGGCCAGCTCGTCGCGCTTGAAAAACGGCGTGTCGCCGAGGAGGAAGCGCACGCGCCGCGGCACCGCGTCCGGATTCATGCAAACCGCGTCGAGCCCCCGCCCGCGCAGCAGGCGGCAGAGCGCCACCTGCGAGCCGATGCAATCGCCATCCGGGCGCTGGTGGCCGATGACCACCACGCGCTGCCCCTTCAGCCCGTCGAGGAAGGCGGCGAAGGCCGCGGCGTATTGCGGGTAGTAGCTCACGGCTGGGCGGCCTTCTTGTCGATCTCGTCGAGCAGCGTCTCGATCCGCAGCGCCCGCGCCGCCGAGTTGTCGGGATGAAAGGTCAGCGTCGGCACGTGGCGCATCACGACGTTTTTCGCGACGACGGAGCGGAGCTCGGACACCTTCGCGCGCAGCCAGCGGCCGGCGCGGGCGAGCTCGTCGGGGCCGCCGATGACCGAGTAGAAGACCTTGGCCTCCCGCAGGTCGCCGGTGATCTCGACGCCGGAAATGGTGATGGCGACCGACTCGCTCGAGTACCGCGAATGCAGGTAGCCGCTGATTTCACGCTGCATCAGCTCGTTGACGCGGAGGAGGCGGTTGGACATGGCGGAAGTTACGATTTCAGAATTACGTTTTACGAATTTCCGGGAATCGTATTTGGACCATGCCGCGGAAGGAGTTTCGGCCGTTCGTCCTTCGTAAATCGTCCTTCGTCAATTACAGCGAAGCCCTGACCTTCTGGATTTCGAAGCACTCGATCTTGTCGCCGGGCTTGTAGTCGTCGAAGCCGTCGAGGCGGATGCCGCACTCGAGGCCGGCGCGCACCTCGTTGGCGTCGTCCTTGAAGCGCCGGAGCGTGCCGACCTTGCCCTCGAAGACGGAGTCCTTGCCGCGGCGGACGCGCGAGGCGATGCCGCGGTTGATCTTGCCCTCGGTGACGAGGCAGCCGGCCACGAAGCCCTTGGCGACGGGGAAGACCTGGCGCACGTCGGCGACGCCGAGCTTGATTTCCTTGAGGTCGGGCTCGAGCAGGTCGGCCATCATCTCCTTCACCTTGTCGCCGAGCTCGTAGATGATGTCGAAATTCTGGATCAGCACGCCGTGGTGCTTGGCGAGGGCGGAGACGCCGTTCTCCTGCTTGGTCGTGAAACCGATGATGACCGACTTGGAGGCGCCGGCCATGAGCACGTCGTTCTTGGTGACGATGCCGACGTCGGCTGCGACCACGTCGAGCTTCACCTTCGCGCTCTTGATGCCGTCGAGCACGTTGCGGACCGCCTCGAGCGAGCCGAAGACGTCGGACTTGAGCACGACGCGCAGGACCTTTTCCTGCGAGGCGGCGATGTTGGCGAAAAGGGCGTCGATCGAGGTGTCCTTGGGTGTGGCGGCGGCGGTGACGGCCACCTTCTTCACCCGGTGCTGCTCCTCCTCGGCGAGGTTCTCGGCCTCGCGGGCGTTCTTCACGGCGAGGAAACGGGCGCCCGAGTCGGGCGGGCCGGACCAGCCGATCACGCGGACGGGCGACGACGGCGGCGCTTCCTTCACGTTGTTGCCCTGGTCGTCGAACATCGCGCGGACCTTGGCCCAATTCGAGCCGCAGACGATCGCGTCGCCGACCCGGAGCGTCCCGCGCTGGACAATGACGGTGGCGAGCGGTCCACGGCCGACGTCGACCTGGGACTCGATGATGACGCCGCTGGCCTCGGCCTTCGGGTTGGCCTTGAGCTCGAGCACGTCGGCCTGGAGGAGAATCATCTCCAGCAGTTCGGTGATGCCCTGCCCCTTGATGGCCGCGACCGGCACGGTGACGGTTTCGCCACCCCAGTCCTCGGGCGCGATGCCGCGCTCCTGCATCTGGGTCTTCACGCGGTCGAGATTGGCACCCTTCACGTCCATCTTGTTCACGGCCACCATGAGCGCGACCTTGGCGTCCTGGGCATGCTTCAGCGCCTCGTCGGTCTGCGGCATGAAGCCGTCATCCGCCGCCACCACCAGCACGGCGATGTCGGTGACATTGGCGCCACGGGCGCGCATCTTCGAAAAGGCGGCGTGGCCGGGGGTGTCGAGGAAGGTGATCTTGCGGCCGTTGTGCTCGACCTGGTAGGCGCCGATGTGCTGCGTGATGCCGCCCGCCTCGCCCTCGGCGACGTGGGCCTTGCGGATCGCGTCGAGCAGGGAGGTCTTGCCGTGGTCGACGTGACCCAAAATGACGACGACCGGCGGACGGGTGACGAGGTTCTTGATGTCCTCCTCGCGCGCCTTGTCCTCCTTGGTCTTCTTCTCGTCCTCCTTCTTCGCCGCGATGGTGGCGGCCGGCTGGGCCTCGCCGCGGTGCTTGATCTCGAGCAGGAAGCCGTGCTTCTCGGCGAGCTTGGTCGCGACGGCCTCGTCGATCGACTGGTTCATCGACGCGAAGATGCTGACCTCCATCAGCTCGGAAATCAGCTTGAACGGCTTGAGGCCGAGCGCGACGGCGAAGTCCCGCACGATGATCGGCGGCTTGGCGTGGATGATCTTGATGTCGCCGTTCTGGGAAACCGTGACTGACGACGGCGCCGGCGCCATCGGCGGCAGGGCCTTGCCCGGCGCGGGCGGCGGCGCGCTCATCGGCGGGCGCGTCGCGGCGGGCGGCGGCGGCGGCGGCTGGATCGGGGCCTTCGACATCGGCGGCGCGCTCATCGGCGCGCGCGTCGCGGCGGGCGGCGGGCTCATCGGCGGACGCGTCGCGGCCGGAACGGGCGGCGGGTTCACCGGGTTCTTCGCCATCGGCGGCGCGGTCGGCGTCGACCGCACCATTGGCGGCGGGGACGGCGGACGCGGGGCGGCGACCGGAGCCGTGGCCATCACCGGAGGCGGACGCACGGGCGTGGCGGCCTTGACGGCCTCCTCGCGCTCGCGAGCCACGTCCTGGACGGTCTTGACGAAGACGCCGGCAGGAAGATGGACCTTGGGGACCTCGGAGGCCACGGTGGCGGGCGACGCCACGGTCTCCGGTGCGGGCGCGGGGGCCGGCGCCGGACGCTTGGCGATGACCTCCTGTTCGAGGGCCTCCGCCGTGATGTTGTCGACCGTGCTCGAGACGCTCTTGGCCGGGTAGTCGCGCTCCTTCAACAAGGCCATCAGGTCCTTGTTGTCCATGCCTAGCTTCTTCGCGAGTTCGTGTATGCGGATCGACATAGTTGGGCGGTCAGGGGGTCGGAAAGAGTCAGGCTTGGGCGCCCGTGACCTTGGCTACGATGCTCTCGGCCTCCTCGGGCGTGAACCCGGCCTCGGCCAGGTCGCCGGCCTCGACGCCCTCGAAGGCGGCGGCGGAGTTGATGCCGTTCGCCACGAGGCGTTCGGCGATGGCCTGGGTGAAGCCGAAGGCCGCAACGAGCGTGCCGATGGCCTGGGCCCGCGGATCGGACGTGGTGGGCTTCCACTCCTCGATCTCAAGTTTCCAGCCGACCAGGCGCGAGGTGAGACGGGCGTTCTGGCCCTTGCGGCCGATCGCGACGGCGAGGTCCTCGTTGGCGACCCGCACGAGCATGCGCTTCGACTTCTCGTCGAGCACGATCTCGCGCGGCACCGCCGGCTTGAGCGCCTCGAAGAGCATCTCCTTCGGGTCGGCGTGATAGGGAATGATGTCGATCTTCTCGCCGCCGAGCTCGCGGACGATGCTCTTGACGCGGGCGCCGCGGGCGCCGACGCAGGCGCCGACCGGGTCGACCTTCGGGTCGGTGCTGGTCACGGCGATCTTGGTGCGGTAGCCCGGCTCGCGGGCGAAGGCCTCAATCTTGACGGTGCCGTCGGCGATCTCGGTCACCTCGAGCTCAAAAAGACGGCGGACAAACTTGCTGCTGGCGCGGCTGAGGATGACCTCGGGGCCGCGGCTGGAATTCTCGATCTCGAGCAGCAGACAGCGGATGCGCTCGCCGGGGGCGTATTCCTCGCCGGGGACCTGCTCCTTGCCGGGCATGACGGCCTCGGCCTTGCCCAGGTCGATGAACAGGTCGTTGCGCTCGCGCCGGCGGACGGTGCCGCTGACGATGTCGCCGACGGAATCCTTGAAATCGTCGTAGATGCGCTCCTTTTCGAACTGGCGGAGCTTCTGCATGATCGCCTGCCGGGCGGTCTGGGCGGCGATGCGCCCCAGGTAGGCCGGGTCGATTTCCTTCTCAATCAGGTCGCCGAGGACGGCCCCATGTTTGAAAACCTGGGCCTTTTCGACGTGGATCTCCTTCTTGGGGTCGGAAACCGAATCGACCACCTTCATGACGGCCCAAGCCTTGAGCTGGCCGTTCTTGGCATTGATGTCGATTTTGAGCTCCTGGCCCGAATTCACGCCCTTCAACGCCGCGGTCTTGATCGCGTTGGTGATGGCGGAGATCATGTCGGCACGGGGGATGCCCTTCTCCTTCTCCATGTATTCGAGGACGGACAGGATTTCGCTGCTCATGGTGTGTTTGGAATTGGGGAAAAAAAAAGCGGACCCGAAGGCCCACTTCTTGAAAGTGAACTTGTTATTGGGGGATAAAAATAGAGTGTCGCTCGGAGCCTTGTCAAGCCCAGTGCCAGCCTCCGTAGAATCAGCGACTTGCACCAGCCCCCTGCCGAAGGAGCCAGCCCAGCAACCCCTGGCCGAATCCGTGGCATTGCGGGTGGTCGCGTCCACCGGTGACACCCAGCTTTGGGAGGGCCGTTCGCACCGCCGCCGGGACATCACCCATGTACCAGTTGAACCAGGTGTCAAACAGGTCGGACCGCGCGGCCACGGCGGCTAGGGGCAGGAGGCCGTCGCAGGCCAGGGTATCGAGCCGGGAGCCCCCGACCGCCCCGCCGGCGAGGTCGGCTGTCAGGCGGGTCCGCAGGTTGGCGAGGTCGAGCTTCGGTCGGGCGACGCCAGTCGGACCGGACCGGGCCCCTCCCCTCTTCAAGAGTCGGTCGACGAACGGCTCCAGACGTTCCGGCCAGTTCGGGCGGGCCGTCGCCCAGGCGGCATATTGGCGCAAGCGGATCCGGGGGTGGTTGGCGGGCCGGACGCCGTGCAACTGCCATAGTCCGGCAACCCGCCGGAATGCCTCATCGGGGACCAACCCCCGGCTCCATTCCTCCAGCGGACAACGCGCCGCGACCGCCAGCATCGGCGCCCGGTTGTGGCGGTAGCCGAGGATCTCGAGCGCGGTGTGGTGGGCGGCGTCGCGGAGGCCCAGTTTCTCGATGCGCAGGCGCACGTGCCGCAATTTCTGGTGCCAGCGCTCCGCGGCCAGCTCGCGAAACAGCCTGCGCAGTTCGACGGCGGGCCGGGTGGCCAGTTCGGCGAACCGCCGCCACTCGTCGCGCGCGGTGATTGTCTCGAGCGCGTCGTCGGCGGCATATTCCTCGAGGTCCCGGTGCAGGAGCGGGAGCAGCGCCAGTTCCGGCAGCGCTGTGCCGTCGAAGCGCCGCGCCGGCCGGCTGCCAGGGTCGGCCGGAAACAGGACCACGTGCAGGATGACGCGGGCGAAGGCCGGGTTGCCCTCGTGACCGTGGGCCGCCCAGTCGGTGGAATGAAAATGCACCTCGACGTCGCCGCGGGTCTCGAGGCCGTCGACGCGCACGCGGGCGTCGCGAAAATCCGGCCCGCCGAGCAGGTTCCACTCGCCCGGGGTGACGATCTCGAGCGCGCGGCCGTCCGCGAGGCGCACGCGGCCCAGATCGAAATCGCCCCGCAGCCAGATCTTCTGCAGGACCCGTTCGCTCATGGTGAACGGACCGTAGAGACCCTGGAACTCGGCGACGGATGCGCGGACGATGGGCATGGCGGGAGCATGGCCGCCTGGCCCGGCCGGCCGATTTGCGGGTCCAGCACGCGGCAAAAGTCGGGACGCTGGCGAGGAGAAATATTCAGCTTCCCAACGTACGGTGATTCCGGCCGGTCCCCGCCCGGGACGTCGCGACCACCACTTCCCGCCCCCCCCTTCGCAACGCCTGCAGCGCGGACTTCGGGCAGCTCTCGTCCGTGATCACCACGTGAATCGACCCGATCCCGAGCACCTTGCAGAGCGCCCGCTGGCCGAATTTGGAACCGTCGGCCAGGAGGACAAGCCGAGTGGCCCGCTGCGCCATGAGCTGCTTGATCCGCAAGGTGGCGATGGACGACTCGAAGGTGCCCTCCGACGGCGAGAAGGCCTTGGTCGACATGAACGCGGTATCGACGAAGAACCGGCCGCAGGCTTCCTCGGCCAGCGCCCCAACGAACGAGGCGCTCTGGGGATCGTATTCGCCGCCCACGCAAATCACCTTCGTATCGGTCGAGACGCCCGCCTCCATGGCGATGATCGCGGAATTGGTGATGACCGAAAGCGCCGGCTGCGCCTTGGCCAGCAGGCGGGCGAACGCAATGCAGGTGCTGCTCCCGTCCAGGTAGATCGTCTGCTGCGCCTGGATGAAATCCATCGCCCGTTCGGCAATCAGTTCCTTTTGCGCCCGGTTGGTCCCGATGCGCGACGACAGGGACGTCTCATAAAGGAACTGGGGGACCTTCGAGTATTGCGCCCCGCCCAGGGTCTTGATGAGCGCATCCCGCTTGGCGAGCACGTCGATGTCCCGCCGGACGGTCATCGACGAGACGCCCAGCAGCTTTTCAAGGTCCCGGTAGGTGCAGGTCCCGCGGGCCCGCAGCACCTCTAGGATTCGCTCGTGGCGCGACGCCATCACGGTAAGCGGTGGTTTGGGAGTTGGCATTTCCAAAATGGCGCCCTCGGGTAATTCGCGCCGGATTTCAGCGTCACTTTATCCTCGGGCGTGTCAATTGTCATGGCATCCGCGCGCCCACCCGGGCGGCCTCGCCGGTGGGCGACGCCTTCCGGCCGGCGGCCGTTCCCGCTGCTCGAGCCAATTCCGTCCGGCGCAACGGACGGCCCCGGGTCGGCGATTCCGGCCGCAGGCGTCCGGCGAAAGACTGGGGTCGGCGCGACATTTCCGGTCGCCCCGATCCAGATGTTAAATTATCCCATTGCAATGGTATTATTTATCATTCATTCGCCTCAACATGCTCCGCCCGCCCCTGGCCAATGCCGCGCGCCCCGACCGCCGGGCCCGCCGGTCGGCGGCGGGCGGCGAAACCGACCCGGAGGGAACCGACCATGCCGCTTGAGCCCATCGGCGTGCTCATGGACGCAGCGCAACGGGGCGGCTACGCCGTCGGCTATTTCGAGAGCTGGAGCATCGATTCCCTGCAGGGCGTGCTCGACGCGGCGGAACAGGTCCGGGCGCCGGTCATCATCGGGTTCAACGGCGAGTTTCTCTCCCACCCCGGCCGGCAAGCCGCCGAACGCCTCTCCTGGTATGCGGCCCTGGGCCTGGCGGCCGCGCGCACCGCGTCCGTGCCGTGCGGACTGATCTTCAACGAATGCCCGAACGATGACTGGCTCCGCCACGCCGCCCGGTCCGGCTTCAACCTGATCATGCCCGCGGACCCGGCGGCACCCTACGGGGAATACGAGCGGCGGGTCCGCGAATTGACCGCCGAAGCCCATCGCGGCGGCGCCGCGGTCGAGGCGGAGATCGGCATCCTGCCCTGCGGCGCGGCGGGCGCCGCGGCCGCCGCCGGCGCGATGACCGATCCGGCCACGGCCGCGCGCTTTGTCGCCGCCACCGGCATCGACCTCCTGGCCGTCAGCGTGGGCAACGTGCACATCAAGCTGGACGGCTCCGCCGGGCTGAACCTCGAGCGGCTCGCGGAGATCCACCGCCGGGTCAGCGTGCCCCTGGTGCTGCACGGCGGAACCGGCATCGCCCCGGCCGCGCTGCGCGACGCCCTCAAGCTCGGGGTCCGGAAGGTCAACTACGGCACCTACCTGAAGCAGCGCTACCTCGCCGCCGTCGGCGCGGGCCTCGGCCGGGGCGTCCAGAACCCGCACGAACTGCTCGGGCTGGGCGGCCCGCACGACCTGATGGTGGCCGGCCGGCGCGCCGTCCGCGATGCCGTGCTCGAACGCATCGACCTGCTCGGCTGTTGCGGCCGCGCCTGAGCCCGACCCGACCAAGATGAACTACGAAATGAAGATGCCGGATCTCGCGACCACCGGGTCGGCCATCAAGATTCTGCGCTGGCTGAAGCAAACGGGCCAGCCGGTGAAACGCGGCGAGCACCTCCTCGAGGTTGAAACAGACAAGGCCGTGATGGAAATGGAGTCGTCGGTTGACGGCATCCTGCGGGAAACCCGCGTCGGGACCGGCGCGGAAGTCGCGGCCGGCGACCTGATCGCGGTCCTCGAGGTCGACGCCCCCGCCGCGCCCGCCGCCCGACCGGCAGCGGCGACTTCACCCCAATCCGTCCCCGGAACATCGCCCGCGCCCGCCGCCCCGGTGCCAGGGAGGCCGGGCCTGTTTGCCCGCAATCGCGCGGCCGCCAGTGGAGCGGCCCCGGGGCAACCGGGCACCGGAAAGGCACCGGAAGCACTCGGCCCGGCCCGCCGGACCGCCGCCCGCCGCCTGCAGGAGAGCAAGCAGACCATCCCCCATTTCTATCTCCAGGCATCCGCGAGCGCGGAGTCCCTCGTCGCCCGGCGCGATGCGGTTTCCCCGCCGAAGCCCGCGTGGGACGCCTTCTTTGTCCAGGCCGCCGGCCGGGCCCTGCAACGCTTTGACCGGATGAATTTCCGGTTCGCGGACGACACGCTCGTTCCGGCGGACACCTCGAGCATCGGCGTGGCGGTGGATCTCGAGGGCGACCTGTTCGTGGTGCCGGTCGACGCGCCGACCACCAAGAACGTTGAGCAGATCTCGCGGGAAATTCGCGCCGGCGTGGAGCTCCTCCGCTCCGGAAGCCCCGACGCCCGCCGAATCCGTCCGGGCGTGATGACCATCTCGAACCTCGGCGCCGCGGGGGTCGAGAGCTTTGCCGCCATCATCAACCCGCCCGAGTCGGCCATCCTCGCGGTCGGGGCGATCCGCCCCGTCGTCGTCCCGAAGGGCGACACCTGCGCCCCGGAATGGCGGGTGAGCCTGACGTTGTCGGTGGATCATCGTGTCGTTAACGGGAAATATGCCGCGGATTTTCTCGCCGCCATCGTGCAGGAGATCGAGACCCCCCGGCCATGAACCCTCCGGACGCAACCCCGGGACCGCGCCAAGCGCCCGCTGAACGGCAGCAACTGCTGGGCTTTTACCGGCAAATGGTCCGGATCCGGCAATTCGAGGAACGGGTGAAGTTCCTGTTCCTCGAGGGCACCATGCCGGGCACGATCCACCAGTGCCAGGGCCAGGAAGCCACCGCGGTCGGCGTGTGCGCCGCCCTGAACGCGGACGATTTTATCACGTCCACCTTCCGCGGGCACGGTCACGCGCTGGCGAAGGGCCTCGGCGTGCAGGAGATGCTCGACGAACTCTTCGGCGCGGCGACCGGATGCTGCAAGGGCAAGGGCGGCTCCATGCACATGGGCAACCTCGCGAAGGGCATGGTCCCCGGCATCGCGATCGTCGCGGGCGGGGTCCCGCTGGCCGCCGGGATGGCCCTCGCCTTCAAGCTGAAGGCCACGCGCCAGGTGGCGGCCTGCTTTTTCGGCGACGGCGCCGTTGCGGAGGGGGCCTTTCACGAGGGCGTCAACATGGCCGCCATCTGGAATCTCCCGGTGGTCTTCGTGTGCGAGAACAACCTCTACGGCGCGTCGACGCGGGTGGACCTCGTCATGAGGAACACCACGATCTCCGATCGCGCGGCCAGCTATGGCTTCCGCGGCGAAACGGTCGACGGCAACGACGTTGTCGCCGTCCACGCCGCCGCGAAACGGGCGGTCGACGACTGCCGGGCCGGCCGCGGGCCGGTGTTGCTGGAGCTGCTGACCTATCGGCGGACCGGCCACTCCCGCCGCGACCCCTGCCTCTATCAGGGCAAGGATGAGCGCGAGGCCTGGTTCCAGCGCGATCCGATCGACCGCCTCGCCGCCGTGCTCACGAAAAACCAGCCCGCCGATGCCGCCGCCCTCGACGCCATCAAGGCCGAGGTCGATGACGAGATTTCCGCCGCCATCGCCCGCGCGCGGCAGGCTCCCCAGCCCACCCCGGATGACCTTCTGACCGACGTTTACGCCTGACCCGCCCACCGATGAAAAAACAAGGAATCGCCGAGGCGCTGCGCGACGGAATCGCCGAGGAGATGAAACGCGACGAGGCGGTGTTCTGCCTCGGCGAGGACATCGCCGTCGCCGGCGGATGGGGCGGCGCCTTCACCGTCACGCTGGGCCTGGAAAAGCTGTTCCCCACCCGCATGATCAACACGCCGATTGCCGAGCTGGGCTTCTTCGGCGTCGCCACCGGGGCCGCCCTGATGGGGATGCGGCCGATCGTCGACGTCCAGTACGGCGATTTTCTCTTTCTCGCCAGCGACCAGATCATCAACAACGCCGCCAAGCTGCGCTACATGTCCGGCGGGGCGTGCAAGGTGCCGCTGGTGATGCGGGCGCCGATCGGCGCGACCGGCCGCGGCTCACAACACGCGCAGAGCATGGAGCGCTTCTTCACCGGGGTGCCGGGCCTGAAGGTCGTCGCCGTGTCCACGGCCTACGATGCCAAGGGAGTCCTGAAGGCGGCGGTGCGCGATGACAATCCGGTGCTGATCTTCGAGCACAAGCTGCTCTACGGCTCGAAAGGGGCGCGGGCGGAGCCCGGCGCGGTCGACGCCACCAGCGAGATTCCCGACGAGGACTACACGGTGCCGCTGGACCGGGCGGTGGTGCGCCGCGAAGGCCGCGACGTCACCGTGCTCGGCTGGCTGCTGATGGCGCACTATGCGATGCACGCGGCCGAGGCGCTCGCGCAGACGGGAATTTCCGCCGAGGTCATCGACGTGCGGAGCCTCTCGCCCGTCGACTACGAAACCATCGGGGCCTCGGTCCGGAAGACCGGCCGCGTCGTCATCGTCGAGGAGGGGCCCAAGACCGGCGGGGTCAGCGCGGAGATCAGCGCGAGCATCATGGAGCGGTTCGGCGAGCATCTGCAGGCGCCGGTCGCGCGCGTGGCCTCGGCGGACGTGCCGGTGCCGTTCACCCCCATCCTCGAGAACGCCTACCGCCCGGATGCGGCCCGGATCGCGGCCGCCGTGGGCGAAATTTTGCGCTAACCTCCACCCCCCTTCACCATGGCGACCACACAGGAGCTCATGGCCGGCCGCGGCCCCTCCTCCTCCCGCCCGGACCGGCCGGGTTGTCCGGTGTGATCCCCGCCCACGGTTGAACCCGAGCACGTCATGACATCCGAACCCATTCGCAGCCTGTGGAGTGACGAGGAGGCCGCCCGGCATCCGGGTGACCTCGGCTTGCGGGTCTACACGTCGCGCCTGCTCGGGCGCGACAAGTCCCTCGTGCTGCATGGCGGCGGCAACACGTCGGTGAAGGTGCGGGCGCGGAACATCCTCGGCGACGAGGAGGACCTCATCTATGTCAAGGGCAGCGGCTGGGATCTGGAAACGATCGAGGAGGCCGGCTTCACGCCCCTTCCCCTTGCCCATGTCCGCCGCCTCGGTGCGCTGCCCAGCCTGACCGACGCCGAGATGAGCAGCGAGCTGCTCGCCCAGACGCGGCGCGCCGGCGCCCCCGCGCCGTCCGTGGAATCCATCCTGCATGCGCTGCTGCCGGCCAAATTCGTCGATCACACGCATGCGGACGCGTTCATCGCGGTCTCGAACACCGCCGGCGGATCGGCCCGGCTGCGCGAGATCTACGGAGACCTGCTGGTTCACATTCCCTACGTCATGCCGGGTTTCGACCTCGCCCGGCGGTGCGCCGAAACGTTTCCGCGCGAGCAGACCGCGCAGACGATCGGCCTGGCGCTCGAACACCACGGGCTGTTCTCGTTCGGCGCGACCGCGAGGGAATCCTACGAGCGCATGATCGCCCTGGCGCGCCGGGCCGAGGACTACCTGCGGGCCAGGCACGCGTGGCAGATCCGCTTTGAGCCGGCGGTCGCGCCGGCTCCGCCGTCCGCGGCGGACCTGGCCGGGTTGCGGCGCGAGCTTTCGGCGACCGCGGGATTTCCGCTCCTGCTGGTCAGCTCAGCCGACGAGCGCAGCGCGGCGTTTGCCCGGAGGCCCGACCTCGCCCGCGTCGCCCAGCAGGGCCCGGCCACCCCCGACCACTCAATCCGCACCAAGCGGCTGCCCCTGCTGGGGCGCGACGTCGCGGCCTATGCCGCGGGCTACCGCCGCTACTTTGACGAGCACGCCCGGCGGCTCCCGCGGCCGCTCGTCATGCTCGATCCCGCACCACGGGTCATCCTGGATGCGGAATTCGGAATGATGGCGGCCGGGCGAACCGCGAACGAGGCGGCCATCGTCGGGGAGGTCTTTTCCCACACCATGGACATCATCGACCGGGCCGAAATGCTGGGCGGCTGGGAGGCCCTGCCGGCTGGTGACATCTTTGCGGTCGAGTATTGGGACCTGGAACAGGCCAAGCTGCAGCTCCGCGCCAGCAGGCCGCCGTTCGTGGGCGAGGTTGCCGTCGTGACGGGTGCGGCGTCAGGCATCGGCAAGGCGTGCGTCGCCTCGCTGCTCAAGCGCGGCGCGGCCGTGGTCGGCCTCGACCTGAATCCGGCGGTCACCCGCCTGGATGCCCGGCGGGATTATCTTGGACTTGAATGTGACCTGACCGACGAGTCCGCGACCGTCGCGGCTCTCGGAAAAGCGGTGCGCGCCTTTGGCGGCGTTGACATGCTGATCGCAAACGCGGGCATCTTTCCTCCCAGCGTACCGATCCAGGATCTCGCGACCGCCCAATGGCGTCGCGTTTTGGGGATAAACCTGGACGCGAGCTTTGTCCTGCTCCGTGAGGCCCATGCCCTGCTCCGCCTGGCGCCCAACGGGGGTCGCGTCGTCATCATCGGTTCAAAGAACGTCCCCGCGCCCGGCCCCGGCGTGGCCGCCTATTCCGCGTCCAAGGCCGCCCTGAACCAGCTCGCCCGGGTCGCGGCCCTCGAGTGGGGCCGGGACCGGATCCGGATCAATTCGATTCATCCCAACGCGGTTTTCGACACCGGACTCTGGACGCCGGAGTTGATCGAACGCCGGGCCAAATCTTACGGCCTCACCGTCGAGGCCTACAAAACCAACAACGTCCTGAAGACGGAAATCACCAGCCACGACGTCGCGGAACTCGCCGCGGAGATGTGCGGCCCGCTTTTTTCCAAGACCACCGCCGCCCAGGTTCCCGTCGACGGGGGCAACGAGCGCGTGATCTGACGACCGGCCCCGAATCCCCGCAATCCCGCGCCGCGCCAGTTCCCCTTCCCCCCACCGCATGGCCACCCGACCCAGAAAACCAAAGGCGACCGGCGGCGCCACCCGCCGGGTTCACTATGTCCTCAGCTCGCACTGGGACCGGGAGTGGCTCCAGCCCTTCCAAGTGTTCCGCCACCGGCTGGTCCGCCTGCTGGACCGGACCCTGGACGCGCTCGAGGCCGGGCGGCTGCACGGACCGTTCACCACCGACGGCCAGTCCATCGTGATGGAGGACTATCTCGAGATCCGCCCGCAGCGCCGGGTGCAGGTCAGGCGGCTGGCCCGCGCGGGGCGGCTGAAGATCGGGCCGTGGTTCGTCCTGCCCGAGGAGTGGCTGGTCTCGGGCGAGGCGCTCGTCCGCAACCTCCGCCTGGGACGCAAAATCGCCCGCGACCTGGGCGGAAGTCCTTCCGCGGCCGGCTTTGTCTGCGACCTGTTCGGCCACATCGGCCAGCTCCCCCAGTTGTTTGCCGGCTTCGGCCTCAAGGGGGTGTTCCTCTGGCGCGGCGTTGAGCCGCGGAAGTCGGCGCACTTCATCTGGGAAGGGAGTGACGGCACGCGGCTGCCGGCGTACCGCTTCGGCCGCGCCGGCTACGGCGACTATGCCTACGACGTGCGCCGGGGCACCCAGCCGGAGACGACGTTCGACCCGGAACGCTCGCGCCGGGACCACCTCGCGTTCATCCGGAAGGAGGCCGGCCGCACGGCCCTGCCCCCGGTCCTCGTCTTCGACGGGTGCGACCACCTGGAATATGATGCGGACCACTACCGCGTCCTGTTTTCGCTCAAGCCGGCGGACGGCCTGCCCCACCCGGTGGTGCACAGCACGCTCGACGACTACCTCGCCGACCTGCTGCCCCACGCCGCGAAGATCACCGATGTCGTCGTCGGCGAGCTGCGCGAATTCGCCCGGTTGCCGATGATCGAGGACCAGCAGTGGCTGATCCCCGGCGTTCTCTCCAGTCGCGTCACGCTGAAGCACGCCAACACCGGGTGCCAGACCCTCCTGTGCCACTGGGCGGAGCCGTTCGGCCTGATGGCCCGGTCGTTTGCCCACGCCGAGGATCCCGCCGACTTCCTCGACGCCGCCTGGCACTGGCTGCTCCAGAACCATCCGCACGACTCGATCGGCGGATGCAGCATCGACGAGGTCCACGAGGACATGAAATACCGCTTTGCCCAGTGCCGGCACATCGGCGAGCGCATCGCCACCGAGTCCCTGCGCGTGCTCGCGGCCGGGGTGGACGGCGCCGTCGGCTCGCGGGAGTTGCGGATGCTGGTCGCCAATCCCCTCACGCGGCGGATCGACGAGCCGGTCGAGCTGACCGTGCAGATTCCAGTCGAATGGCGGTGCTTCCAGGAGCAATTCGGCTTCGAGTTGCAGCCGGGTTTCCGCATCCATGACGCGGGCGGAAACGAAATCGCCTACCAGCGGCTCGCGCAGGACCCGAGTCGCACGAAATACCGCGCCGCCGATCCGCACAAATTCCCGCAAAGCTACAAGACCCACGACGTCACGGTGGCCCTGCCGCTGGCCATTCCGGCGCTCGGTTACACCACCCTCACCGTGCGCGAGGGCGAAATCGCCGCCGGGGATGAAATCGTCGCGGCCGCGATGCTGCCCACCCGGCACGCCGACGCGCCCGGCCTGGCGACCAGCGAGCGTTCGATGGAAAACGAGCACCTCGCCGTCACCTTCGCGCCGACGGGCACGGTCTCGCTGCGAGACAAGCGCTCGGGCGAGACCTACGACCGCCTGCTCACCTTCGAGGACGTCGCCGACATCGGCGACGGCTGGTATCATGGCCCGGCAGTGAACGACCAGGCCTTCGTCTCCACCGGGGCACGGGCCGCCATCGCCCGGGTCCACAACGGCCCGCTTTCAGCCCAATTCCGCATCCGGACGAAAATGCGGGTGCCGGCCGAGTTCCGCTTTGACCGCATGGTCCGGTCCGGGGTGATGGCGGATCTCGTCATCGACAGCCTGGTCACGCTTCGGCGGGGCGCCGACCGCGTCGAGGTGAAGACGACGGTCCACAACACCGTGCGCGATCACCGCCTGCGCGTGCTCCTTCCCACCGGCGCCATCCGGGCCCGCACCTTTCTCGCCGACGGCGCGTTTGACGTGGTGGAACGCCCGATCGGGCTGCCGAAGGACAACCACCTCTACCGCGAGTTCGCGGTCGAGGCCTGCCCCCAGCAAACCTGGACGGCGGTCGTCGACGGCTCGCGCGGACTGGCGGTGGTTTCGTCCGGACTGCTCGAAAGCGCCGTGCGCGACCTGCCGGAGCGGCCGCTGGCCCTGACGCTCTTTCGCGCGACCCGCCGGACCGTCATGACCGACGGTCAGCCCGACGGCCAGTTGCCGGGCGAATTGTCGTCCCAGTTCTGGATCGTGCCGCTCCGGGGAAAGGTGGACCGGGTCCGTCTCCTCGAATACGGCGTCCAACTCGCGGCGGGCCTGCGCACGATGCAGCTGAGCGCCGGCGACATCGCGGTCAGCCGGCGCACCGGCGGCCTACCGCCGACCGCCTCATTTTTGCAGGCGAGCGGAGGCATCGTGGTGACCAGCGTGCGCGAGGTGGCGGGCGGCACCGAGGTCCGCCTCTTCAATCCCGGCACGGCGACCACCGCGGCCTGCCTGGATTTCCGCGGCCGCCCGAAATCCTCGCCAGCGCCCCGGTCGGCGCAACGCGTGGACCTCGAGAGCCAGCCACTCGGCCGGCCCTTGGCGCTCAGGCATGGCGTCTGCCGCCTCACCGTCTGCGCCAAGGAAATCGTCACTTTGCGTTTCAGCTTCTAGCGAGCACCCCTCCTCCTACCTCCCAGGGCACCGGCCCCAAACTCCACTCGACCGCGGCTCCCCGCGGGCTGAGCGACTCCTCCCATGCACGCGCTGGCCACCATCGATTACGTGATCATGATCGGGTACCTGGCCCTCAGCCTCGTGATGGGCGTCCTCATGAGCCGCAAGGCGAGCGCGAGCCTCGACAACTACTTCCTCGGGGGAAAGAAGCTGCCCTGGTACCTGCTCGGCGTCGCCGGCATGGCCAACTGGTTCGACCTGACCGGAACGATGATCATCACGTCGTTCCTCTACATGCTCGGGCCGCGGGGTCTTTACATTGAATTTCGCGGCGGCGCGGTGCTGATCCTGGCCTTCATGCTCGCCTACACCGGCAAATGGCACCGGCGCTCGGGCTGCATGACCGGCGCGGAGTGGATGACCTATCGCTTTGGGACCGGGCGGGCGGCCGAGGCGGTCCGGCTGATCACCGCCGCCGCCAACCTGCTCATCACGGTCATGTCCCTCGCCTACCTGATTCGCGGGGCGAGCCTTTTTCTCGGGATGTTCTTCCCGTGGCCGCCGCTCTACACGACCCTCGTGCTGGTCACCGTCACGACCCTCTACACCATGTGTTCGGGCTTCTATGGGGTCGTGCTGACCGACCTGGTCCAGGGCGTCGTCGTGATGGCGGCATGCGTCATCGTCTCCATCCTCGCGTGGCGGCTCGTGCCCGACAGCGCGAGCCTCGCGGCCACGGCCGCCCAGGTCACCGGCAACCCGGACTGGGTCAACACCCAGCCCGCCTGGCACACGCCGATGCCGCCCGGCTACGACGCGTATTCGCCCCTCATGATGATGGCGCTGTTCTACCTCGCGCGGAATCTCATCGGCGGCCTCGGCACGGGCAACGAGCCGCGCTACTTCGGCGCGCGCAGCGACCGCGACTGCGGCCTGCAGTCGTTGCTGCAGGGCGTGATGGTGATGTTCCGCTGGCCCCTCATGATCGGCTTCGCCGTGATGGGAATCTACCTCGTGCATTCCCTGTTTCCCGAGCCGTCCGCCGTCCAGCGGGCCGCCGCCGTGCTCCACGCGCAGTTTCCGGACACCACCGCCGCGTACTGGCACGACCTGACCAACTCCCTCGTCAATACGCCGGGGAAATTCCCGCCCCAACTGATCGGCCAGCTTCAGTCCGCCCTCGGGGTGGACTGGCCGGGCCGGCTCCCGCTGGTGGGCTTTCAGGGCACGGTCAACCCGGAGGTGATCCTCCCGGCCGTGCTGCTCCAGATGATCCCGAACGGCCTCAAGGGCCTGATCCTCGTCGCGATGGTGGCGGCGATGATGTCGTGCAAGAACGGCATGGTGAACATGTCCGGCGGGTACTTCGTGAAGGACATCTACCAGAATTTCCTGCGCCCGAAGGCGGGCAACCGCGAGCTGATCCTCGCCTCCTACGGGTCCACGCTCGGGATCGTCCTCATCGGTTTCTACTTCGGCGTCGCGGCCAAGAGCATCAACAACCTCTTCGGCTGGCTGATCATGAGCCTGACCGCCGGCCAGCTGGCGCCGTCGGCGCTGCGGTTCTACTGGTGGCGCTGCAACGCCTGGGGGATGATGGTCGGCACCGTCGTCGGGGGCGCGGGCGCCGTGGTGCAGCGCATCGTCTGGCCGGAGATGCCGGAGACCACCCAGTTCCTGCTCATGACCGGCCTGTCGTTTGCGGGCACCATCGCCGGCTCGCTGCTCACCGCGCCCACGCCGAAGCCCATCCTCGACAATTTCTACCGGACCACCCGCCCGTTCGGCTGGTGGCGGCCGCAGCGGCCGTTGTTCCAGGGCGAGGCCCGCGCCCGGGTCGACGGCGAGAACCGGCGGGACATCGCCACGGTGCCGTTCGCCCTGCTGTGGCAGGTGACCCTCTTCCTGCTGCCGATGCAGCTTGTGATCAAATCCTACCTTTCGTTCTGGCTGACCCTGCCGCTCTTCGCGGCCGCGCTGACCGGGATGTATTTCTTCTGGTGGAAACCGCTCAACTCAGCCGGGCGCCAGCCCGCGTGAACCGACCCGGCCCCCGCTGACCCGCCCTCTGCAACCCCAACCCTGCCATGAAAACAATCCGACGCATCCTCTGTTTCGCGGCCGCCGCCCTCGCGGCCACCGGTGTCCGCGCCGTGGAATCCTACGGGATCACGTTCGAGCCCAGCGTGACGATGACGACCCGCGACGGCGTGACGCTGCGCGCGGACATCTACCGGCCCAAGGCGGACGGGAAATTCCCCGTCCTGCTCAACCGCAATCCATACAACAAGTATATCTACATCACCGACGCCATCGCCTCGGCCGCCCGCGGCTATGTCTTCATCATCCAGGACGCGCGCGGCCGGTTCTCCTCCGACGGCGACTGGTATCCATTCAAATTCGAGGCCCAGGACAGCTATGACGCCGTCGAGTGGGCCGCGGCCCTGCCCTACTCCAACGGCAAGGTCGGGATGGTCGGCATTTCCTACGTGGCGGTGCCGCAACTGCTCGCCGCCACGGCGGCGCCGCCCCACCTCGCCGCGATTTATCCCGGCCTGACGGCGTCCGACTACCACGACAACTGGATCTACCAGGGCGGCGCCCTCTGCCAGGCGTTCAGCCAGGGTTGGTCCCAGTTTTTTGCGGTCAACGAAGTGAG
>Ga0265327_10002107_pt1 | contig 22144 bp, 14 predicted proteins | sample 41621metaG_FD_202089 | JGI IMG/M metagenome (GOLD analysis project Ga0265327, IMG submission 202089) | Rhizosphere microbial communities from Carex aquatilis grown in University of Washington, Seatle, WA, United States - 4-16-21 metaG | ecosystem: Host-associated > Plants > Roots > Rhizosphere...
TACTGCACCGCGACGATCCTGTTTGCGTTCATTCTGTTTGAAGATCGCGATCTGGCATAGTGCTTTATCCTGGGCAGCAGCGGAACGGCGAACTCTGCTGTCAGTAACGGTAAAGATGCCGCCGTGGAACTGAACGGCGATGCTGTCCGGAAATTCTGTTTCCCGGCGTGCAACAGGTCCAAAAGACGATACAGTATCCGGTTGATGGTGTTGCGGAATGGGCAAAGCCCAACGCCGCGCTGCCCGAGGCTCAACCGGCTTGTCGAGCCGGTCGATCTCAGACAGACTGTCAGTGGAGATGATCGAGTCGCGCAGGGATGCGATCGTCCTCTTTCGCATCGGCGATTATTGTGGCGAAAACCGCTCCGAGCGTCCTGGACCATTTCTTTTCTCCGCGCGATCTGTTCCGACCCCGTTCTGCGTGGGTCTGGCTGTGGTCGATTCTCGCCGTCATTCTGCTCATGCTGCTGCTGGTGGATGTCGGCCTGTTTGTTGGCTTGCTGGCCGACCGTGGGAACCTGACAACCGATATCGCGCCGTCTGAAGTTGAGCGATTCCGGGAATTGACGGGCCTTCCCGCAGGGGCCGAACCGGCGCCGTCTCATGAGGATGTTCCGAAAGCGGATGCTGCCGAAAAGTCTGGGGAACCGGCTGAGTCCGCGGATTCAGCAAATCGCCCCGGCGCACTTCCTCCCGCCGTGCACTTCAGCCTGGGGCAGTACGGAATCCTGCCCGCGGTCTGGCGTTCACGCGATGCATGGTGGGGCAACGCCTTGGGATGGTGCTTCCGGCGTGTCGACATGCTGCAATCCAACATTCTCGCGGCGATGACCCTGCTGCTGGGGGGCGCACTGCTTTACACCGCCCGCACCGCCTGCCTGGCTCAATTGAGAAAGTCCTGTCGGCATGTCGCACTGGATGTGGTTGCCCCTGCACGTCGCAATGTTCACCGACAGGCGCTCCGCCTGGGACCCGAAGACCTCGACGGCAGCGGGCTCACTGTCGCGAATGAAATCTTCACTGTCGAGATTGAAGCCGTTCGTCGAAACATCGCCCGATGGATTGAATTCGACATTCGGTTCCCGCTCGAACTGATCTGCCTGGCCGCGGTTTCGATTTCCATTCAGCCGATGGTCTCGGCGCAGTTCCTGATCTTCCTGGGAGTCGTCTGGTACTACCTGGAATCTCAATGCCGACGAGCGGATGCCGACGCCGCTGTCGCCGCCGATCGGGCAAAAGCCGAACTGCGCCGACAGGCGGATGGCTTCCAATCCGCCAGGCTGGTGCGCGGACTGGGGATTGAGCAGGTCGATCACGATCATTTTGCCAACCACCTGGTCAAGTTCCACGAATTGACGAACCGACAGGACCAGGCGGCAGAGCAGGCGCAGCATCTGCGAGTGCGTGACGTCGCCGCGTGTTCGGCCATCGCCGCCTTCCTGCTGTTCATCCTGGCCACTCACATCCTGCCCGCGCAAGGAGAGTTGTCGATTGCCAGCGGCATCGTTTTCGTTGCGGCCTGGTTGCTGGCGATTCCTGGCGCCAGAGCCGTGCAAGCCCGGTCGAGCCACCTGCACGCGGCGACTTTGGCGGCAGAAAAGATTCAGAAGTACCTCGACCAGATTCCCACGGTCAGCCAGGCGGTCGGCGCCCGATTCCTGGAACCGCTCGGAAAGACTCTGCATTTTGATTCCGTCACTTACAAGTCTCCCTCCGGCAGGTTGCTCATGGACAACCTCGACCTGTCATTGGAGGCGGGGCGGACGTACGCCCTGATTTCGCTCGATCCCCTGGAAAGCAATTCCCTGATCTGGATGCTGCCGCGGTTTATCGAACCCCAGAAAGGACGGATCCTGTTTGACGGCGAAGACATCGCCTGGGCAACGCTGGAATCGCTTCGTGCCGAAGCGGTCTTTGTTGGCGCCAACGATCCGCTGCTGCCCGGAACCGTCCTGGACAATATCCGCGGTGGCAGGGCTGATTACACGCTGCAGCAGGCGACCGAGGCGGCAAAGTTGACGCACGCTCACAACTTCATCGTCAAGCTGTTCGATGGCTACGAGAGCGATCTTCCCGAACGAGCTGACCTGATGGATGTTTCGCAGCGGTTTCGGCTCGGCCTCGCCCGGGCAATGATTCGCAATCCCGCCTTGCTGATCATCGAAGAACCCCAGGTCGCACTGGATGAAGACACCAAGGCCTTGCTGGCCGATGCCTACGAACGGATCTGCCGCGATCGCACGGTGATCTTCCTGCCAGGACGGATGTCGACGGTGCGCCGCTGTGACCAGGTGATCGTGCTCAATGAAGGGCGGGTTGCGGCCATGGGGCCTCAATCCAAACTGGTCAGCGTTTCGCCCATCTACCGGCATTGGGAATATCTGAAGTTCAACGTGTTTCGCCATCAGGAAAGTTGATTGGCGTTGCCCGACGCGACCGTTACTCTCTTCACCCCGGGGCGGTGTCTCCTCCGAAGGCCATCGAGGGAAAATCTGCCGCCAGTGGCAGCGGTCTCAGTCGATAGTTCCATCTTTTCCGTGACGATTCAGGACGAACATGTTTCTCGGTATCGAAATCGGCGGCACCAAGCTTCAACTCGGCGTGGGTCATGGGGACGGCACTGACTTCGTCGCGTTTGAACGGCGCGAAGTGCAAATCGCCAGCGGCGGCGAAGGAATTCGCAATCAGATCCGCGAAGTCGGACGTGAACTAGTGGCCAGACATCGCATTCAGCGGGCCGCCTACGGATTCGGCGGGCCGGTGCTGGGAGCCCAGGGAATCGTTCAAACCAGTCATCAGGTGTCTGGCTGGGACAATTTCCCCCTGGTCGAATGGACTGAGCGGGAACTGGGTGTCCCGACGACGCTGGGCAACGACTGCGATGTCGCCTGCCTGGCGGAAGCCTGTTTTGGCGCGGGGCATGACGCGCAGAGTGTCTTCTACGTCACGGTGGGAACCGGCATCGGCGGCGGGCTGGTCTTCGATCGACGCATTCATGGAACATCACGGCCGGCATCCGCTGAAGTGGGACATCTCAGGCCCGGACTCGAGGCCACGAAGTATACCGACACCGTGGAATCGCGCGCTGCGGGGCCCGGGATCGCCCTGGCCACTCAAGCGACGCTGCGCCAGTTGATCGCCAGCGGGACGCAATCGAGTGAACTGCGCGAATTGCTGGAGCGATGCGGCGGTCAGTTGGAGACACTGACGACCAAGAGCATTGGCGAGGCGGCCATGGCGGGGAACTCGCTGGCGCGGCAGGAATACGTTCGGGCCACGCGAGTACTCGGCTGGGCGATCGCACAGGTGATTACCGTTGTTGCTCCGGAAGTTGTCGTCGTCGGTGGCGGCGTTTCACTCGTGGGCGAAGACGTGTTCTTCGCACCGCTGCGAACTGCCGTTCGCGACTATGCCTTCCCGCCACTCGCCAATTCCTACCGGCTGCTTCCCGCGGCCCTGGGTGAGAGCGTCGTTGTGCATGGCGCCTTGGCACTGGCTCGATTGTCCAACACCTGAAATCAGACTCCGCGTATCCGTTCACGGGTCGGGGACTGACGCATTTTCACGGCGAAAACAAACACCTTCCATGGACCAGATGCGACTCCGAAGCACCTATTGCACGTGAAAATGGGTCTGTCCCCCTCGCTTGCCCGTGAACAGTTACGACTCCGACAATACCCCTCATCAGATCAATTCGGCGATGGGGGTGCCGCGCGTCAATGGGATTGGACGCCCGCGCGGATCGGGAAACTCGGCGGCATGGTTGATTCCCAGGTGCCGATAGACCGTTGCCAGGATGTCATGAGGGTCGAGCGGTCGAGTGCTGGGGCGGGCGGCAAAATGGTCTGTCGCTCCAATGACCTGGCCCATCGGCATTCCGCCGCCGGAAACCAGGATCGACATCGCTCCCGGATGATGGTCACGGCCGATTTTCCCGTCCTTGAACTCCAGCCGCGGTGTCCGACCGAACTCACCGGTCACGACGACCAGCACATTCTTGTCCAGTCCGCGATCAAACAGGTCTTCGATCAGGGTGCTGACCACATGATCGTACTTGGGCAGGCGGGCATTCATGGCCCCCAGCATGTCCCAATTGACGGCATGGTCATCCCAGTCATACGCCTTGGTCCCTTCGCCACTCCCGGGAATCCGCACCGAGACAAAACCAACGCCCGCTTCGACCAGCCGCCGCGCGACCAGCACTTCCCGGCCATATCCGTCGCCGTACTTGTCACACAGCCTAGGATCCTCGCGCGTCAGGTCGAATGCGTCACGGACTCGACTGGTGGTCAGGATGTTGACAGCTCGTTCGTTAAAGACATCGAGACCGGTCATGGCGCCGGTCGTGTCGACTTCGCGCCGAATGCGATCGAAGGACCGCAGCATGGACAACCGATCCTCCAGCCGCTGGCTGTCGACCGTCAGGCTGGCATCGCGAAGCGAGAAATTGGAAATCGGAACCCGGTACTGGGAACTCCAGAACCCTTGCGCAATACCAGGGCTGTAGTCCGGCCCATTCAGAACGACACCATTGATCGCGACCGCCGCCAGACCACCCCGTTGTTCGGACAGGACGCGATTCACCACCGCCCCCACCATGGGATAGTACGATTCGCTGGTCCCCGGCTTGAACTGACCATACCCACTCAGGAAACGCGCGTGGCCTTCAAAATGGTTGGCCTGGTCATGGCAGCATGAGCGGATCAACGTGAACTTGTCAGCCAGCTTGGCCTGCTTGGGAAGGTGCTCACAAATGTCGATTCCTGGAACATTTGTCGGGATCGGCAGGAACGGTCCCCGGATCTCGGTAGGGGCCTGTGGCTTCAGGTCATACGTTTCGAGTTGGCTGGGTCCGCCATGCACAAACAGCAGAATGACAGCGGTTTCGGGCGTCGTTGTGGCGGAAACCGGCGCGGCGGACGCTGTGGATTGCAGTCTCAAGAGGTCCGACAGGACCAGTCCCCCCAGACCGAGCATTCCGACACGCAGGGAATCGCGTCGAGTGATGGTCCGGTGAACTCGGTGCGGATCGCTGTTCCAATGAAGCATTCGCTGGCCCTTCGCGGAGTGGAGAACACTGTCAAAGTAACATCAAAGTTGACAAGTGTCATTCCCAAAACGGGGGCTGGCTCCGTCTGGGGCGCCTGTCCCCGTTTTGGCTTCCAGGCCTGCTGACCAATCCACGTCTGACGGGATTCTGATAGACGTCGTCAATTAGTGCGTGTAGCGAAGCGGGTTCTGAAACGTTTTCGTCGTATCCTGAACCTGCCTGCCAGAACCAATGATCGACGCCATGGGGGCTGACCACCGTCAGTTGGCGCAAGAAATCGGGTGACTGGTTCAGTCCTCCAGCAGTTGAAGTTCTCGGGAAATCAATCCATTCGCCACCTGACGGTATAGACGGTAGTCCGAAATCACACCCAGAGACACCAGCCTCATGGGATGGATATTGACTGTTAACACCACGTCGTTGAGCTGTCGACAATCAACACTCGCAACGAATTGTCCCCGCCGGGAAACACAGCGCCATATCGTCCAGCCGTCGATGCGTTTCTCTGTTTTGAACTCGATGTCCGCAACGAGTTCAGAAAGGTACCCGCGAATCGCTTCTTCGGCATGATCGCGGCTGTTAAATGAACCACATTCAAGCTGAGTGCTACACATGTTGTGTCCATTGCAAACGATTGTGGCTACGTTCCTTTTCGCATTTGCACTTCATTATTCATATCAACCTCCGCCACGAAGACCTCCGTACCATTCTCCCGAAACATGCCGATTGCAACACGATCATCCTCTGCCATTTTCAGAGTGACGGCGGACCTCCCGTTCGGGTACATCAACGAAATGTGGACGTTGGTACTATTCTCGACGCCAACCTTAACGCGAGGTAAGCCATTTCCATCGAATAGTTGGATGAACGGATCACCGGTGTCACTCCACGTTGACAGCATCATTCGAACTTGTTTCTTCGAGTCGACTATCCGTATACCTTCCACTTCAATCACTTTGCCAGGGTTCATATTCTTGTTCTCTTGATAACTATTGGACCCACTCGCTATGGGCGGGGCAGAAGTGTTGTCGCTTTCGGAGTTCTCAGAAAAGCAGTGCCGATTGCGGGACACGCCGGTTGGTCCTGTTCATAGTTCATCCACGGTGCTCCGCAGCACGAGTTGTCCAGGGGATTTCCAATGTCTCGGGAACCGTGCGATCCACTGTGGTCGTGGAGCGGGGAGGCCATTCCAGTCGCGAAAGCTGGACCACGGCCACTCCTCAGGCGTGTTGAGAATTGCGCGACCTTGGAGGACTGCCATGGCATGAACTCGTTTTCTCGAATGAATGATGGGATTGTCGCAGGTAAATGTCGGAATTTCAGTCCGGTTTTGCCCGGGGCCGAGTCATCGGCTTCTCGGGAGAAAGATCCGGCACCAGGCGGGCGTCGTATTTTGAACCTGCCGAGACTTGAATCACCGTCATGCGAATCCGGGTCGGGAAGAATTTTTCGTGATCTTTTCGCTTGTGAGCGTGACCGCTGCCGCCGCTGTTGTCCTTGATGACCACGTGCATCTCCTTGATCCCCTGTTCCCAGACAATCGAATCGTTCTGCCAGAACTTCGTCATCGGGATGTCCTGTTCGTACACGCCGACCTCGCGATAGACGGGCGTGTTGAAGCAGCCATATCCCTTGTCCCTGCCCTGATTCGGGATGTAGCAGACAGACCATGTGGTTGCTTCACCACCATCGGGTTTATCCAGGACTTCCAATCGCACATGCGCGGTTCCGTTGCGGTAGTCGATCGGACTGGTCCAGTCCCGCGGCCGCTCGGCGTTCATCAGTTTGTCGCGGACGTAATAGTGAGATGGGCTCGGCTTCGAATGATCCGCGTCCTCCTTGGTAAAGGTAAACGTTGCGTCGAACAGAACGAACTGTTCCGCGTGGGCGGCGGATGGCCCCAGGAAGAGGAGCAACAGAAGTACCCAATTGCAGATTGTGTTCGTCAAAGCGTGGTTGTGCCCAGGCATCGCTGTTCTCCGTGGATCCCGTTATCAATTCCCAAACGCTGGCAATCTGTTTTGCCGTTGAATCACGTGATGCCAGTCATCTGGCAAGAATTCTGTAAGAAACGCCCTGGTTCGGCTACTAATCTGGCAGAATTCCCTGCCGAATTCCGATTGCGTGGGGTCTGGCGGGAGCCTGTGTTCGTCATCCGATGTAAGGGAGCGGAATGGCCGATGAGCGGGAGGCGCTCTTCCAACGCTGGTTGCGCGACCACCTGGGGTTGATCATGAAAATCGTGCGCGGCTGTACTTCGTCCGCGCATGATCAGGACGATCTGCTGCAGGATGTGCTGACGAACCTCTGGTCATCGATTCCCGCATTTCGCGGGGATGCGAAGGAGACTACGTGGATTTATCGAGTTTCGTTCAATACGGCACTCGCCTGGCGACGGGGTGAACATCGGCGCAAACGACGGGCTTTCGCGTTTCTGAAACGAGCGGTCCCGAATGGAGCACCGACGATCGCACCCCAGGAAATCGACTCGAAGTCGCCCATCGAACACCTTTACGATGCGATCCGGGAACTTTCCAAAGTCGATGCATCGCTGGCCATCATGCACCTGGATGGCTTGAGCTATCAGGAAATGGCTGACGTGGTCGGGATTTCCGAGAACTATGTGGGGGTCAAGCTGAATCGAATTCGCAAGCAGTTGGCCGACCGCCTGAAGGGAGTCTTCGATGACGTTTGATCGACTACAGTCCGCCTGGCAGTCGTCGGATCATGGCCAGCCGCCGAAGTTTTCCGAAGAGGTCCTGCTGCGGGAAGTTTGCCGGAACCGACGTTATTTCGAAGCGATGGTCCTTCGACGAGACCTGGTCGAGGTCATGGCGGCGATCGTTGTGACTGGGTTCTTTGGATGGCTGGGGATTCAAAAAGGGGATGTCACACTGGGGCTGGCCGCTGGAGTCGCATTCGGAGTGGGGACATTTCTGGTTGTGGACCGCTGGCGACAGCGCCAGCGAAGCTTGAAGCCCGATGACACTCTGCGCACCGGAATCCAGATTTCACTCGCGCAGGTGAATCATCAGATCTGGCTGCTGACCAATATCGCCTGGTGGTACCTGTCGCCGATCATGGTCGCCTGGGCCGTGATGGTGGGGAGCGATGTCTGGAAGCACCGCCAGCAGGGGTCGACCTGGTATTTTGTTGGTCGGGCTGTCTACGTTGTCGTCTCGCTGGTCCTGATCTACGGTATCTATCGTTTGAATCAACGAGCGGTATCAAAAGAGTTGATTCCACGACGCGATGAACTGCAGTCGCTGCTGGCCAGTTTGAATGAGCCCGTGTAGGGTGCGTGGAGTCCTCGGAACGCACCACGAGTGTTGCCTGAGTCATCGACGTGGTGTGTTCCGAGGACTTCACACACCCTACAAGACAATCGATTGAATCAACGAGCGGTATCAAAAGAGTTGATTCCACGACGGGATGAACTGCAGTCGCTGCTGGCCAGTTTGAATGAGCCCGTGTAGGGTGCGTGGAGTCCTCGGAACGCACCACGAGTGTTGCCTGAGTCATCGACGTGGTGTGTTCCGAAGACTTCACACACCCTACAAGACGAGAGTCAGTATCGTGGATCCGTAGTACCGGTGTCGAAGGGGTTTTCTTCGCGCCAGCCGAACGATTCAAATCTCGCATCACCGCATAGCATGTTGTCAATGGCGTCGGCGACGCAATCGATGGCGAGGTGAATTTGTTCCGTGGATGGGCGGCGAAACAACCGCCGTCGAGTGGTCAATCCGATCAGCCAGCAACCATCCAGAAAGGGCCAAGGATAGAATAGCAGCGCCACGGTGGTTCCGCTGTCTCGTGCCCTGACGCTCGCATACCAACCCCAGTCTTCCATGACAGGTTCTGTTTCATGGCGGATGTTGGGCACGGGCAGGAGCCTGGCATAAATCCATCCGGCGCAGTCTCCACCGACAAACCATTGATCGATCTCGTGTTCGTCCTGGCGATGCAGGAACAGGTCCGAGCGAAACAGCAGGAAATTGCGCAAGGAAGGTTTCACTGGGAATTGGTTTGCCAAAGACGTGTTTGGGGACTCAACCACTCTTGAACAGATTCTCTGACGAAATGTCACCGTTTTCAAACGTATGATGGGATTGGTGCGTGGAGTCTTCGGAACGCACCACGAGTGTTGCCTGAGTCATCGACGTGGTGTGTTCCGAAGACTTCACACACCCTACAGGACTGCGAGACTCTCAAGTGGTTTCTCGCGGGGGATTTACTTGATCAGGAGATGCTCGTCCGTCACACTGCGTCCGAGTTTGGAAACCGGGAACTGGCTCAGGACTCGGGACGCATGATTCATCGACCTCGCTGAGGTTCATTGAGGGCTGCTCGGAATGGACTGGGTTCAGGTATACGATCCGCTTGGTTCACCGTTTTTGTCGACACTGTTGGCTACGCTGCCGATCGTTGCGTTGCTGGGATTGCTTGCAGGCGGAATCGATGCCCCGAAGTCTGCTCTGGCCGGGCTGATTACGGCATTGGCAGTGGCGATTCTTGGGTTTGGGATGCCAGCCGATGCCGCATTCGCCTCCGCCGGGTACGGCGCCTGCTTCGGACTGTTGCCAATTGGCTGGATCGTGGTCGCTGCAGTGTTTCTGTTTCAGCTGACTGTCCGAAGCGGTCAGTTTGAAATCGTCAAACGCTCGGTCGCCGCCTTGTCGCCGGATCGCCGAGTTCAGGCCCTGCTGATTGCGTTCTGCTTCGGCACGTTCATCGAAGGTGCCGCCGGGTTCGGAACGCCGGTGGCCATTTGTGCGGCGTTAATGATTGGCTTGGGGTTTTCGCCCCTTTACGCCGCGGGACTGGCATTGATCGCGAACACCTCCCCGGTCGCGTTCGGCGCGCTCGGGACGCCAATCATCACACTTGCTAAAGTCTCGGGACTGGATGAGATGGCGCTGTGCCAGATGGCTGGACGTCAATTGCCAGTCTTTTCCCTGATTGTTCCGGCCTGGCTGGTGGCCGTCATGTCGGGTTGGCGAGGCGTTGTGGGCTGCTGGCCGGCGATCGTGGTCTGCGGTGGAACGTTTGCGTTGCTGCAGTTCGCCGTCGCCAATTTTCATGGTCCCGCTCTTGTCGATGTCGTCGGCGGTCTTGGTTCTCTGGTTGTGCTGGCCGTGATGTTGCGATTCTGGCAGCCCAGGCAAATTTGGCGGTTTCCCGACGAGCCACCGGTCGTTGCAACAAGCAATGAGCCGCCGCTGACAACTCGACAAGTTGTTCACGCCTGGATGCCCTGGGTGTTTCTCTCGGTGTTTGTGTTTGCCTGGGGTTGGCCTGCGGTCAAGACGGCCTTGAACGGCGGAACCAGCGAACAGCCGAATGTGCTTGCAGGGAAGACCAAGTTCAACATCCCTGTGACGAGATTGCATCTGCGTGTTTTCCGGACCGCGCCGGTGGCTCCGGTTGCCGAAGGAGCGGATCGGGCGGCGGAAGGCGAAAAGGCGGTTCTCGAGATTCCCTGGCTGGGCACGACGGGAACCGGAATTTTCCTGGCGGCGATTTTGACCGCCTTTTGGCTGCAGATTTCGGCGCGGGATTTCATCGTTCAATTTGGACGTACGATTTACGAAATGCGCTGGGCTCTATTCACAATTGCCACGATGCTGGCGCTGGCCTTCACAACGAAGTACGGTGGCAGTGATGCCACGATGGGGCTGGCCTTTACACACACGGGGATCTTTTATCCCTTCTTCGCACCCCTGCTTGGCTGGCTGGGTGTCGCATTGACGGGGAGCGACACTTCGTCCAATGCACTCTTCGGCAGTCTGCAGCGCATCACGGCCGAGCAACTGAAACTGAACCCGATCCTGATCGTGGCGTCGAACAGCACGGGGGGCGTAATGGGAAAAATGATTGATGCCCAGAGTATTGTCGTTGCGGCAGTCGCCACCGGGCAGAAAGAAGGCGAAGGCCAGATCCTGAGATTTGTGTTCTTTCACAGTGTTGTTCTGGCAGCGCTGGTTGGAGCACTGACAATGATCCAGGCCTACTGGCTGACCTGGATGATCCCCGGTTGATCTCGACATTCACGAATGTCTGAATGTCTCGCTTTGTGGTCAAACATCCTGGATTCGTGTTTCTTCTCTGGAGCGTCTGATGGTCCTGCTCTAGAATCCGGGCATGACATCCAATTTGACTCTCTGGCTTGGTGAAGCAGGCGCCGGAAAGACCGGGCGTCTAATCGAGGAGTATCGCTCGGTCCTGGATCGCGGTCGCCACCAGCGAAGGCCGGGGACGGCACTCTGGCTGGCGCCGACTCATCGTGCCCAGCAATCGATTGTCGACCGCTTGCTCGATCCCCGGCGTTCGGTGCAACTGGCGCCCGGCGTCATGACATTTGACATCTTTGCGGAACAGATTCTCGCGGCCGCGGGGAAGCCGGCCACGCTGATGTCTCCGGTCGTCAAACGACTGCTGTTGCGTCGTATCGTTGCCGATTTGAATCAGCGAGGCCAGTTGGCCAACTTCGCCTCGGTCTCGCAAACCACGGGGTTCCTGGATGTCGTTTCCTCGTTCATCTCGGAATTGAAGCGCGAGGAAATCTGGCCGGAAGAATTCCTGGAGGCCTGTTCTCATCGCCCACCCAAGCGAGCCCGGCGCGACAAAGAACTGGGGCTGATTTACAGTCAGTATCAGCAGCATCTGACGAAACAGAACTGGTACGACACTGAAGGTCGGTTCTGGCTGGCGCGCACAGAATTAAACGACGGAGTTCGCGGCCCCTGTGCTGGAGTCGAGTTCCTGGTCGTGGATGGCTTCGCCGATTTCACTCAAACCCAGCACGAGATTCTGGGAAAGCTGCTGGAATGGATTCCGCGGGCCATCATCTCGCTACCGTTCGAAGAGTCTTCGAAGCGTTCTGAATTATTTGACAAGCCTCGCTCCACCATCGACCGGATTCAAAAGCACCTGCCGCGAGGGGCGGTGTTGCGAACCGAGACGATGCCAGCCATTCGAAGTGACTGGCCAACCGGGCTGCGCGTTGTCGCGGAATCGTTATTCGCCAATCCGCGTTCCATCGAAATGAGCGACAACGGCGCTGGAGTGGAAGTCATCGCGGCAACCGGCCTGCTGGGGGAATGGCAGGCCGTGGCCATGCGAATCAAGAACCTGATTCGCGCGGGGACATTGCCGTCCGAAATCGTGGTCGCAGTCCGTTCCATCTCGGAAGCGGGGCCCGCCTGGCTGGAGTATCTGCAGCAGTCCGGGATTCCAGTCTGGTGCGAAGCCACTTCGCGGCTTGCCGCAAGTCCCATTGTGAAAGCGTTGTTCTCGGTTCTGCAACTGGAACTGGAAGATTGGCCGTTCTCACGCCTGATGCAGGTGATGGGTTCAAACTACTTTCGGCCTGGCTGGCCGGAACTGACCCGCGGCCAGGGAAAGCGCACGGTCGGTGCCGCACTTCGCCGCATGAAGCTTCACGAAGGACGTGAGCTGATTCAGCGAGCACTGGGCCGAATTGCGGGCGGGATGATCGCCGAGGAAGAGACGGACAGCGAATTCAGTCGCGACAGCCAGGCGGCCGTGGCGGCCATGGCCCGCAGCGCCGATGCCATCCTGAAACGACTGTCGCAAGTCACCGACCGGTTGCGGCAACGTCGAACTCTGGGCGAGTGGGGCGACATCATCGCATCGCTGGGCCGAGACCTGGGATGGCAGCAAGCGGAACCCGCCAACACATCGACCTTGGAAGGTCGCCGCTTGAATGAGCTGGCTGTGCGAGATCAACAGGACTGGGATCTGCTGCAGCGGATTATCCGGACGGCGGCCGAAGCGGATCAGCGACTGGTCTTGTCGTCGGATGTGAAGTCCGTGAAGCAACCTCGACTGGATCTGGCCGGTTTCACTGCCGAGTTGCGAGATCTGCTGGGCGGCGAGCAGATCAAGGCGGCAGCAGATCCCGGCGGGTGCGTGCGGTTGTTGGATGTCGAACAGGCGCGCCACCTGGACATCCCCCACCTTTTCGTCGTTGGTTTGGCGGAAAGCAGCTTTCCCATGAATCGGGGCGACGACTGCCTGTTCGGGGAATCGGAACGGCAGGAGTTTGCTCTACGGGGCGTGCCGCTGCAGCACCGGGAACAACGTCAGCGGGACGAAATGTTCCTGTTCTACAGCGTCGTGACTCGGGCTCGCGCAACACTCACTCTCAGCTTTCCATCGATCAATTCGAAAGGTCAGCCGGTCTTTGCGAGTCCTTATCTGGTCGCCTTGCGATCCCTGTTTCGCGAATCGGCCCTGCCGATGTCGCATGAAGGGCAACTCGATCCCGTTCCGATCCTGGAGCGGGCGCTCACGGAAACCGATCTGCGATTGCTGGCCATCAGTGAAGGGCGAGTCGGAAAGCCGGGGCTGTTCGCGCGATTGAGTGAACGGAGCGCATGGCAACCGACGGGGCGTAACCTGCTGGCGGTGATCGATGTCAATGCGCAGCGGTTTCACGAACGCGGATTGACCAACTATGAAGGGCGGCTGGAAAATGAATCCAACCGGATGTCGCTGCGACAAAGATTCGGAACGCAGCATCAATTCAGCGCAACCGAACTGGAAGCCTACGCCGTCTGTCCGTATCGATTCTGGGTCAACAATGTTCTGAAGGTTGACGATTTGCCGACGCCCGAGGAGGGAACGGACTATGCCGCCCGGGGGAGCCTGGTCCACGTTGTCCTGGCGCAATTACTGCGAGAGGGATTGGACCAGACCGCGGAAGAACTCGCCGCGCGGTTCAATGTGCTGGTTCAACAACACCTGGCGACCCGCTTTCACGAGACGGAATTGCAGCGTGCGCTGACCCGGATTGAGCAGCAGCTTCTTGAACAATGGGGTGAGGCGTTTGGGCGGCAACAGGTTGAGTACGGCGCTCAACTGGCCGAGGCGTGGCCGGGGGGTGTCGCGTGGCTTCCGCCGGAACTTCCATTTGGAAGTCTGCCAGGGGCTCGAAGCGAAGAGGCCGTGGCGCCGCCGCTGGTGTTTGGGCTGGATGACAGCACTGTCCTGGTGCGTGGCCGAATCGATCGCGTTGATACGGGCTTCGTCGCCGGCCGCCGTGTCTTCAACGTGATTGACTACAAGACGGGGAATCCGCCGCGTTCCAATCGGGACGAATTGCTGACCGGCCGCACGATCCAGTTGGCGCTGTATGCCCTGGCGGTGAGACGACTGGAGATGGCGGGAGTGGATGCAGATCCCTACCAGTTGGGGTATTGGACATTGAAGGCCACTGGTTTCAAGCGGGGCTATCAGGAGACGGGCAATAAGGGACAGATGACACCGGAACTGGTGAATGTGCTGGAACAGGATCTGGATCGCGTGATTCCTCAATTGGCCGATGGGATTCGAGACGGCAAATTCTTTGTGGAAAACTCGGACGACAAATGCACCAGCCATTGCGCCTACAACACCACGTGTCGGGTCAATCAGATTCGGCCCCTGGCAGTTCAATTGAATAAAGTCGGCAATATCCTGAACAACATCGGAACTGACGGTGTCGAATGATGCCGAGTCGATTGTCGATCGATATGCCGAGGAACCACGCATGTCATTGCAGATCCTGATTATCGGGGCGGTCAGGAATGTCGAATCGGCATCGCTGGTTGAATGGATGTCGCACGCTTTGTGCAATGAGAACATCCGGCAGTCCCGGACCTTGAGCGATGCGCTCACGCACTACGCGGATTTGTCCTGGATTCCGGACCTGATCGTCGTTCTGCAGAGTTGGCCAGATGAGCATACCCGGCGCGAGGTCGACGAATTGAGCCGGATGGCGCCGCTGTCCCGCTGGGTTGTGTCGTATGGAAGCTGGTGCGAATCGGATGGCAGAACTCGCAATCTGTGGCCTCAGGCCGTTCGAGTCCCCTGGTGGGCTGCGCAGGGACGCATCGAACGTGAATGGCGCCTGTTGAAGGGTGAGTCCTCCATCGCCATGCCAATGTCGTCTAGCCGGGAAGAAGTCTTTGGATTCGATCACCCCGAGTTTCTCACGTCGGGATCAAAACTCGTATTGATTGATTCACCTGATTCCGAATACCGCCACGGGCTATCTGATCTATTGACGGCATCCGGTCATTCCGTAATTACGTTTGAGGACTTCGAGCGGGATTTTACGCCGCACTGCATTTTGTTCGACGTTGATCCGTGGGGAGAAGAACGTCAACGGCGATTGCATCTGCTGACTGCAAAATGCTCGAATACTCCGACCTGGGGATTGGCGAACCGTCCCGACGTAGATGCGATGCAGTCACAGGGCGAACTTGGGTTGATCAGTGTCTTTCCCAAGCTCGGCAACCATCAGCAGATCCTGACGGCAATCAGCCTGCGGGAACCGGCTGAGAGATGACGGTGACGCTGGCATCAATTCGTTTTGCCAGTTGCTGCCAGCGTTCGGGTGACCAGGGCAGGGAAACCCGGCGAACTTCCGGACGCAGGACGATTAGCGACAACTCACGCGGTGCTTCGCCAAACCATTCGGTCACCGCATGAGCATAGATTCCCAGTTGCAGCTCATAGGGGGCGAGTAGCTGTTCGTCGGTCGCATGAGCGGGGAAATCGTTTGTCTTGTAGTCCAGAATGTGCCAGCCGCCATCTGCGTCTTCGTACAGCACGTCAATCACGCCTCGAATGAGAGGCGAAGGGCTGTCTGCATCGGCGCCGGGCCATCGCATGGCAAATTCCACCTCGCGTTTCAGCCAGGTCGCCTCGGCCAGATCCGACACGATTGCCGAAGTCATCAATCGAGACAACATCAGGCGGGCCACCGAGACGGTCTCTTCATTCAACGGGTCGCGAACGCATTTCACTTCCTCGTCCAGGACCTGAGGCCACGCGGCGAGATTCGTGAAATTCACTCGTTCCAGGACGGCGTGCACCAGCGAACCGAGCGCCGTGGCCTGATCAGGATCAAGAGGGGCCTCGGCCAGTTCGCGCGAGCGATCGTGCCGCACATGGCCGATGCCACACAGTTCTGCATCGATCGATTCCAATCGCGAGACACTCAGCGGCGGCAACTCGCGCGAGTCCCGCGGGATGAGCCGGGCCATCGGCGGCAGATCCACAGGCTCCGCTCCACTGAGGAACTCCGCCAATTCGCTCATCTTGACGAACTGCTCGGAACTCTCAGTCACCCTGACGGCTCGCGGGGGGGTGTGATGCACTCGAATTTCAGGTATTGATTCACGACCGGCTGTTCCTGCGGTCGAAGATCCCAGCAGCGGATCTGTCTGGGGCAAGCCGGTCACCACATTGAATCGGGATTCAACCAACTGGTACCAGGGAGAATGTTTCGTCGCCTGAGGGTCAATGCCAGCCGACAGGATCAGGTAATCGGCGGCGCGCGTACAGGCCACGTAAAACAATCGGACGGTCTCTTCGGCGTCGGCCTCGCGCTCCATCAGGTTGAACATCTTCAAGCCCAGATTCTCATGCGATTGGCCGAACGCGTCCGGCAGCTTGACCAGGGCTCCAAATTCCGGATGCAGAACGGCTGGCTTGCCGCGCGGGGGCTTCTTGCGATCGATGTCCGCCACGATCACGACCGGGAATTCCAGGCCCTTTGACTGATGAATCGACATCAACCGAATCACTTCACCGGTTTCAGGAAGAGTGGTGGCGAATTCCTCATCCGATTCTTCCAGAACCGACGTCCGCAATCGCTCGACAAAATCCTTGAGCGTGAACAGTTCGGCCCGGTCGAATTCCTGGGCCATATCGATCAGCTTTCGCAGGTTGGCGACCTTCCGCGAACCAAGATATTCGGTCAATAGCGCCGCATCGTAACCCGTCCGTTGCACGGCCAGCGCCAGCAGCTTCCCAAGGGGAAGCCGATCCTTGAGAGATCTCAGATCAGTCAGGACGTCACGGGCAAATCGAATCCGAGTCTGCTGCTCGTCGGCAAGAAACGCGGGGGGATCCAATTGCAAGGCGTCGTGCAGCGTCAATCTGGTGGTGGAGTCTGCTCCCCGGACGGTGGCCACGGCGTGGATCGAATCGTCACTCAAGTTGAAAAATGGCGATCGCAAGACACCCACCAGGCCAATCAGGTCATCGGGATCATCCAGGTACCGACAGAGGTTGAGTAAATCGAAGACTTCCTGCTGAGCAAAGAAAGTCTTCCCGCCAACCAGGTAATAGTCCAGCCCATAGCGGCGCAACGCGTTTTCGTAATCATGTACATTCGACAAGGCGCGAAAGAGAATGACGATATCGCCCGGCTTCACGCATCGCAGCATCGGCTGTCCCGCTTCGCCCCGAGTGCGGATCCGGGGCGTCGGATCGGCCAGCAGTTCCGCGCAGCGCCGCGCGATCCAGTCCGCTTCGCGGCGGCGAAGGTCACCAGCGCGAGCCCGCTCCGGGGCGGACAATCCAAAATCCTCTTCGTCGGCGGACTGCTCTTCCCGATCAACGACGTCTTCCGCATCAAAGCTGGCGAACAGAAACTCGATCGCCGGTGTGGGGGAATGCTGGATCGATTCAAACGGCGTCAGGGCTTCGTACTTTTTTCCCATCCCCGCGGCGAACAGATGATTGACGAAATCGAGAACAGCAGGCTGACTGCGAAAGTTCACACTCAGCGGCAGGCGGCCCGTTGCCGGGATTTCTCCCCGCAGCTTGTCGAAGACTCCGGGGTCGGCCCGACGGAATCGATAGATGGACTGCTTGGCATCGCCGACCAGGAACAGCCGCCCCTGAGTCAGTGCTTCCCCGCACAACATCCGCACCATGTCGGCCTGTACGGGATCGGTGTCCTGGAATTCATCCACCATCAACAGACGGATGCCAGCTTCAACGCGATCGCGGACGTCGGCGCGATCTCGCAGCAGATCTCGGGTCCTCAAGAGCAGGTCATCGAAATCGAGCAATCCCTGTGACTGTTTTGCCGCGGCATAGGCATCGGCCGTCTGATGCGCCAGCCGCATCGCCCGGGCCGAGAATTCCGCGGCCAGCAGCAGTTCGTCCTCATTGAAGCTGAGTGTTTCCATCAGGTCACTGACGGACTTACGGAACGCGGTGAATGTGTCTCGGACCGCTTCGAAGACTTCCGCGCTGGGCCAGGAATCGGCTTTTCCCCCACCCTGAATTCGGGCATCCTCACGGATTCGCCCCAGGATCGCGGTGGGTGCCGGCCATTCTCGTGACGGTTCGAGCCACTCCAGCAAATAGTTGCGACGCGCCATCATCGTGGGATGGGTTGTCGGATTGTCCCGCAGCAGTTCAAACAACCGTGCCGTCAGCGGCGCATTCCGGAATTCGGCAATCAACTTCGGAACGAACTCCGCCTGCCAGCGGGTGCGCCACATGGCCGCAATCGTCTCGGCATCCTGCTCGCCAAAGTTCGTGAATGTAATTTGAAATCGCTGCCCCACCATTGCCCGGGTCAGGTCGCGAGAACGCTCCAGGCCGAACTGAAGGACGAAGGCATTGGCGTCGGCATCATTCTTTTCCAGCAGTCCATGCAGTGTCTGCTTGGCGGTGTTGCGCAGCAACGTCTCGGCCAATGCAGGTTCCAGCAAGGTGAATCGAGGATCGAGCGCGGCGTCGACGGCCTGGGCGCGGAGCAGGCTGGTGCAGAAACTATGGATCGTGCTGATGCGGGCGGAATCCAGGCCCCGCAGCACCGACAACCAGTGGTCGACGGCATCCGTGTCGCATTGCTGCAGACGTTGATGGCAGGCGGAACGAATTCGATCGCGCATTTCTCGCGCCGCGCGATCCGTGAACGTGATTGCCACCATGGAACGCAGGCTGGTGGAGACGGTTCCCGGTTCCAGGCCATTCAGGAATCGCTGCGTCAGAACAAAGGTCTTTCCGCAACCGGCCCCTGCCGACAGCGCGATGGAGACACCCCGCGTTTGAATCGCGGCAGCCTGTTGTTCGGTGTATTTCGGGCGAGCCGGTGCTTTCATAGTCCTGAGAGGATTCCGTGATTACCGCTTCATGATTTCCACGACGTGCCGCTGCAATTCGCCCGCTGTCACGTGGACCTGGTTCTGGCGATCGATGAAGACGTCGACTTCGCTCCGGACACCGAACTCTTCCTGGTAGATCCCGGGTTCGACAGAGAAGCAACAGCCTGGCAGCACGCGACGTGTTTCGTGTGTTTCCAGGTTATCCATATTCGCCCCATTTCCGTGAACTTCCTGTCCAATGCTGTGACCGGTCCGATGAACAAACTGAGGTCCGTAACCTGCCTTTTCAATCACCGCGCGACAGGCGTCGTCCACTTCGTATCCCTGCAGTGGCTGCCCGGCCGCAAATCGGTCTCGCACGAGTTGAATGGCAGCGTCACGTGCGGCGGCAACAATTTGAAAGATCGATTCATACTTTTCCGGGACCGATTCGCCGACAAATCCGACCCGCGTCAAATCGCTGTAGACCGCGCGCGGGCGATCCAGCTTGGCCCACAGATCCACCAGCACGAAATCGCCCTGGCGAATTGGCGCGGTCCCCGTTTCATAGTGCGGATCACCGCTATGCGCGTTGACTCCAATGATCGGGGGATGATACGTCGTCAGTTGATTTCGGGCAAAATGAGCCATGATGACATCGCTGACAGCCATCTCGGTCGTTTCGCCGTGCTGCCGAACCTGGTCGGCGATGAACTTCCAGGCGACGTCGTAAGCAGAATCGGTGTGTTTGCAGGCCTCCAGATGCATGGCCCACTGATCATCGTCCCAGACCGCTTCAAACAGTTGGACAAGATCGCCCGAAGGGACGATCTCGGGACCACACGAGCGGACCAGTTCCACTGTTCCGGCGTCGACTCGAGAAACATAGGGGTTGCCGTTCCGCGGCGAGTATTCCATCGCAAGTCGAGCACATCCCCCGGCCAGGTTCGCCACACCCGCCTCAAACTGCTGCCATTTCAAATAGACTGTCTTGTCGCCGGGAAGGTGATCGAGCGCGCCCGATTCAATCCGATGCACAAGTTTCCGCGGAGCGCCATGAGCGGGGATGAAATACATCCAGCGTCGAGATCCCATTGTTCCGTCGACAAATTGCAGGATGCGTCGTGCCAGAATGTTGCTGCCGCGGAAGTCATAGAGAAGCCACCCGTCAAGGTTCTGGGAACGAATGGCAGTCTGGATGGCGTCGAGATCAAACATGGCAATTGTCCCGGAGTATTTCGATTCGAATCCGTGAAATCAGAAGTTCGGAAATCCAATGCAATCAGCGCGCTGCGGTAAGGCGGCACGTTAATCCGATGTCCCATCCAGATTCAACATCGACGGCTCAGTTTTATTGAGCCTTTGACGATTTTCCATTGAGGACATCACAGCGCGCGGTCCGCATCGGTGGCCGGTCGTTTTGCCGGGGCGCCAGTCGATTCGTGGCGACACTCAAGGATTCTGCAGCGATGCTGCTTCGATCCGTCGCCGTGGCTGATGAGAGGGAAGTCGCGCGACATCAATCCCCGGCAGTGATTCAATCGTCGAGGACAATCGCGGCGCCGTCATGGTTTCCAATCTCGAATTGGCAATGGGACCGGTCACGGCTCCGCCAAACTGCAGTTCGCTGACGACAATCCCTTCGAACTGCTCATCGGCATCCGCGATGTTTTGAAAGCGCTGCGAACCGGGATCAAACACCACCATCAGATTCACCTGAGGCGCCAGCAGTGATCCCGTACCAGTCATTCGAACCGACTGCGCGGCATCACTTCGCAATCGGGAGGACTTCAATTCGATGAAACCAGCGCCGGCGCCAGGTGCGAATACGGAGTGATTGGCCGTAACTTGAATGGTAGGGGCATTAACCTGCTCGGCAAAGTTCCCAGTAAGGCGAAGCAGGGGGCCTCCCTCACGCAGCGTGACCTTCTCCATTTCCAATTGAGACGCGTGAACATGAGCTTTGGGGGAAACTACAAAGCCTGCATCTCGAGCCACCAGAAGCGTGTTGGACAGATTGACATGATCTGGCAATTCCCCCAGCCAGAGCGCCGCGCCGGGAGTTCGAAACGCCGTATTGCGAACCTCAATCCGAGTTGACTTCAGTTCAGCCGAAGCAGATCCAAGAGGGCGCCAGGCGACGAGTGCCGAACTGGAAACGGGATTCAATTGTGTGTCGACCGCATCGCCGGAATCCGGCACTGCGCTGCCAGACGTTGAACTTGTTAAAGGAATCGTCCGCTGAAAGAGGCAGTCATGAATGATGAGTTCATTCGACTTAATCAGGATCATCGAAGTGGGGGATTGTCCCGCCAGACTCTCACAGACCAGCGTCACGTTTTCCAGGGTGACCGATTCTCCGGCGAGCCAAAGGGATTCTCGCTGAATCTGAATGATCGGATGGCATCCCTGCGACGCCCGAATTTTCAATTTGCCGGCGAACGTCACTTGAGCCGACTCGTAGGGCCCTGACTCGGTCAGAAGGATTTCTCCATCGACGGGCGCCGGCAATGGCAGCAAGCCTCCCGCCGCGGCGGGACGCGGCGCCTCAATTGCCACTGAATTGCCGTGCGACGGTTCGACCACGGAGCTCGACGACGTTTCCTTCGGTCGCATCGCTTCTGTCAGCCGGCGCTGAATTGACAGTAATTCTGTGCGAAGACCTCGATCGGCGTAAGTGATTCCCACTCCGGCAGCGATAAACAGCAGGACGGCAACCCATGGCCAGCGTCTCTCGGTCGCAGGGCCGTCCGGCCGGGAAAAGTGAGGAACGGCGCCGTCAAACTTCTGCAGGTACTGCTTCAGTCGTGAACGAGACGAAAGTCCCGGACGCCCCCATCGTTGCAGCAGGTCTTCAAAGGATCGCGGACGCTGATTGATGTCCGGCGACGTCATGGTCTCAATCAGTTCTGCCAGGGACGCAGGGACGTCCGGTGCCAGCGTGCGGACATCGGCAATGCGTTGCGTCTGATGTGCCGCCAGCTTCATCAATGGGTCGGCCATGGAAAATGGGGGACGCCCCGTCAGCAGTTGCCACAACAGGCAACCCAGCGCATAAATCTCAGAACACGCGTTGGCTCGAATCCCCGTACCGATCAACTCGGGGGCCACACCGTCATAGGCGTCCAGCGCCAATGCCTCATGGATCGTCAACTCGGGGAAAATCGCAGGTCGAATGCCGCCATCAACCAGGACT
>Ga0265327_10002108_pt1 | contig 22142 bp, 19 predicted proteins | sample 41621metaG_FD_202089 | JGI IMG/M metagenome (GOLD analysis project Ga0265327, IMG submission 202089) | Rhizosphere microbial communities from Carex aquatilis grown in University of Washington, Seatle, WA, United States - 4-16-21 metaG | ecosystem: Host-associated > Plants > Roots > Rhizosphere...
AGCCCGGCGTCCCGCCCCCGAGCGAGCCTTCGGTCGCATAGCGGGCGCTACCTAAGGCGCACCGAGTGGCGGCCGTCCTGGGCAATGTCCAGGTCCAGATGCCTCGCGTCCTCCCCGATCCAGCCGGGCAACCGCTCGGGCCATTCGATGGCCAGGCACCAGGGACTGACGAGGAATTCCTCGAGCAGCAGCTGGTCTGCCTCGTCCGCCGACTCGAGCCTGTAGGCATCGAGGTGGGCGAGCATGCGGTCCTTGCCCCGGTGAAGGTTGTAGATCGTGAAGGTGGGGCTCGTGACGGGCTCGGAGACCCCGAAACCGAGCGCAAGGCCCTGGACCCAGGTTGTCTTTCCGGCTCCCAGGTCGCCGTGGAGGGCGACCGTGACGTCGGCCGGGAGCGCGAGGGCCCATTCGGCGGCGAGCGCCCGGGTCTCATCGGCCGAGCGCGTCATGACGCCTGCCCTTAGCCTATCGCAGATGTTCATAGCCTCGGTAGCCCTCCAGGGCGAGAGCGTCGGGGGGCACCTTGCCCAATCGCACAAACCTCCCGATGCAGCTGAGCCTCGTGCGCGGGAATGCCCCCCTCCAGGCCTTTTCGAGCGCGGCGCGCTTGGCCCGCGCGGCCACGCTGAACACAAGCTCGTAGTCCTCGCCGTCGCAGAGAGCCTCCCGGACGCTCGCGGTCCCGCGGCGCGGGAGCAGCGCCCCGAATAACGCCGCCTCCGAACCGCGGGGGGCGAGTGAGGCCAGGTCCTTGGCGAGGCCGTCGCTCACGTCCATCATGGCGCGCACCTCCCGGCGGCGGGCAAGCCACGCCCCCTCGCTCAGCCTTGGCTCGAAGAGGTGGTGGTGGCCGCTCGGCAGGCTTCGCCCGAGGGTCCCCGTGACGTAGATCCAGTCGCCCAGCCGGGAGCCCGACCGCGTGAGGACCCGGCCGGACGCCTCGCCGGTCATCGCGACCGTCGCAACGAACGAGCCCGGGAGTCTCGTCACGTCCCCTCCCACGACGGGGACCCGCTGGCGAATGCTCTCGCGGGCCATTCCCCTGTAGAATTCGGCGAGCCAGGAGAGGGAGGTCCGGCCGTCGATCGCCAGGGCGACCACCGCCGCGCGGGGCCTGCCACCCATCGCCGCGATGTCGCTCAGGTTGCGCTTAAAGAGTTTGGACCCGACGGCCCGGGGCGGAACCCGCCGGTCGAAATGCACGCCGAGGACGACCGGGTCGACGGTCAGGAGCTCGCGGCCCCGGGCGGGTCGCACCACGGCGCAATCATCGCCTATGCCTGCGGGGGATCTGGGTGAGGCGGGCCCCAGCCACGTGCGGATCATCCGGATCAGCGAGGCCTCGCCGACTCCCGAAACCGAGTCCCGCATGGTTCTTGAGAAGATCGGGACCGTCTTCATGAGCCTATTCCCGCGGCGACCAGGACGAACGTGTTGAGGTTGAACAGGGCGTGGGCGATGATGGTCGTCTCGATCCTGCCGGTTCGCTCGTATGCCAGGCAGAACACGACGGCCAGCACGAAGAGCGGCACCAGGCTCGGCAGGCCGGACATGTTGTCCGACCACGAGACGTGGAGCGCGCCGAAGAGCGCCGACGTGAGGACAATGGTCATCCAGCGAGGTACCCGGGTGCGGAAGTAGCGGAAGAGCCCCGCCCTGAAGATGGTCTCCTCGGTGACCGGTACGAGGATCGTGGCGACGGCGACGAGCGACCACTTCAGGAGCGCGGAGTGGGTGTTCTGGAGGATGTCCACCATGTCCTGCTTCTCGTCGGGCAGGCCAAGCCTCTGGAGCAGGAACTCCCAAACCGTGCTTGCGGCGAATACGAGCGGCATCGCCACCAGGAACGTCGCGACCCCGCTCCTTAGGACCGGGAACGGGGCTCGGGCGCCGGCCGGGCCCCGGGCCCGCGCCCCGCACACCAGGTAGAATCCCCCGATGCCGGCCAGGATCCCCACGTGCATGACGGCGCCGCCGGCGACCATCGCCGCGTCGCTGTCGAGGTGCAGCGGGCGAAGCAGGTAGGTGGCCACGGAGCTCACCGTCGTCGCCCCGAGGAACGCGAAGGCGATGAAGCAGGCGAAGTCGATCGGGGGCAGGCGCCACTCGGCGAGGCGCCTGTAGGGCGTGTCGCGGGCCTTCTTGCTGAGCGCCAGGCTCCAAATGAGCCATGCGCCGCCCAGCATCATCGCGATTTCGACCGCCAGGGCCACGCCCGCGGCCGGTGTCAGTGCTTCCGGCTGGCTCACGACGCCGCGATCGGGAAGACGACCCGGCCGTCGACGATCGTCGTCTTGACGCGGCCCCGGAGAGTGCGGCCGTGCCATGGGGAATTGCTCGACTTGCTGTAGCCCGCCTTGGCGTCGTACGTCCACTCCTCGTCGGGATCAAAAAGGCAGATGTCGGCGGCGGCGCCGGCCGCGAGCGTGCCCGCGGGAAGCCCCAGGACGCCGGCCGGCCGGCGCGTCATCAGGTCGAGGGCATGGGTGAGCTTGAACCTGTTCTGGCGAACGAGAACATCGAGCACGACGGCGAGCGCGGTCTCCAGGCCGAGGATCCCGTTCGGGGCATAGTCGAATTCCTTGTCCTTCTCGTAGTCCGTGTGCGGCGCGTGGTCCGTGGCGATGCAGTCGAGCGTGCCGTCCTTTAGCCCGGCGATGACCGCCCTGCGGTCCACCTCGGTGCGCAGAGGGGGGTTCATCTTGAAGTTGGTGTCGTAGGTCGCGAGGGCCTCGTCGGTGAAGGCGATGTGGTGGGGCGTCGCCTCGGCGGTGACGGGCACGCCGTCGGCCTTGGCCCTGCGGACTATCTCCACGGAGAGCGCCGAGGAGATGTGCTGCATGTGGATGTGGGCGCCCGTGTACGCCGATAGGATGACGTTCCTCGAGACGATCACGTCCTCGGCCGCGTTCGGCCAACCCCGAAGCCCAAGCCGTATCGAGACGTTGCCCTCGTTCATGACCGCCCCCTCGGTCATGGACTGGTCCTGGCAGTGGTCCATGACGGTAAGTCCGAACATCTTTGCGTACTCGATCGCCCTGCGCATGAGCTCGTTCGACTGCACGCAGTCGCCGTCGTCCGTGATCGCCACGACCCCGGCGCGCTTGAGCGAGCCGATGGGTGCCAGCGTGTCGCCCTTCATCCCGATCGTGATGCAGCCGGTCGGCAGCACCTTGACGAGCGAGTCGCGGCGGACGGCGTCCAGGATGAATTGGATCGTGCCGGCGTTGTCCGCCGTCGGGGTGGTGTTCGGCATGCACACGACCGTCGTGAACCCGCCGGCGGCGGCGGCGCGCGAACCCGTCGCAATCGTCTCCTTGTGGGTCTGGCCCGGCTCGCGGAAGTGAACGTGGATGTCGACCAGTCCCGGCGCGGCGACAAGGCCCCTGGCGTCCACCTTCTTCGCGCGCCTGCGGTCGGCGGGCGAGAGCTTTGCGACGAGCTTCCCGTCGAGGACGAATAGGTCGCCGACCGCGTCGCGCTTGGCGGCGGGGTCCACGACGCGGGCGTTCTTTATCCAGAGTGCGGGCATGGGCTCTTAGGGTTCCGTGGACGAAATGACCTGCTCGGGCTGGTGGCCCGCGCAGAGATAGAGGACGGCCATGCGTATGGCTATGCCGTTGGTGACCTGCTCGAGGATCACGCTCCGGTCGCCGTCGGCCAGCTCGCTGTCGATCTCGACCCCGCGGTTTATCGGCCCCGGATGCATGATGATGGCCTGCGGGCTCAGCCACGAGGCCCTCGTCTTGTTGAGCCCGAACATGCTCGTGTACTCGCCGAGGGACGGGAAGTGCCTGTGGCCATGGCGCTCGTGCTGGATTCGCAGCAGCATCACGACGTCGGCGTCGGCGAGGGCGGACTTGAGGTCGTGGGAGACCTGGGCGCCGAGCGCGGTGAACCCGTGCGGCACGAGCGTGGACGGGCCGACGAGCGTGACCTCCGCCCCCATCTTGGTGAGGGCGTAGATGTTCGAGCGCGCGACGCGGCTAAAGAGGATGTCGCCCAGGATCGCCACCTTGCGTCCCTTCAGGGGGCCGAGGTGCTCCTTCATGGTGAAGGTGTCGAGGAGCCCCTGGGTGGGGTGCTCGTGCGCGCCGTCGCCGGCGTTGATGACCGGGATGTCCAGGATCTTGCTGAGGTAGAGCGGGGAGCCCGCGGCGGCGTGGCGGATGACGATCATGTCGGCGTTGAGCGCCTGGATGTTCTCCGCCGTGTCGCGCAGGGTCTCGCCCTTCTGGGTCGACGAGCTCGCGGCGTCGAAGGCGATGACGTCGGCGCTCAGCCGCTTGGCCGCCATGTCGAAAGCCATGCGCGTCCGGGTGCTCGGCTCCAGGAAGAGATTGACGATCGTCTTGCCGCGCAGCGCGGGCACCTTCTTGACGTTGCGCTGGAGGATCTTCTTGAAGGCCGAGGCCGTGGCGTGGACCTGCTCGATCTCAAGCAGGCTCAGTTCCTCGATCGTGATCAGGTGTCGGCGGTTCCAGGTCATTTGATGGTGTCGGCCAGGCGGACCCGCGCGGGGCGGGGCCGGATCTCGATCCGGTCATGAGAGGGATTGTCGCTTAAGGAGACGACGACGTCCTCGCCCTCGTTTGCGACGACGGTTGTGCCGGAGAAGTCCGCGACGATGGGCAGCCGGCGGCAGCCGCGGTCGACCAGCACGGCAAGCTCCACCTTAGCGGGCCGGCCGTGGTCAAAGAGCTCGTCCAGGGCCGCCTTCACCGTCCTGCCGGTGAAGAGCACGTCGTCGACCAGGAGGACCGTCGCGCCGTTGACGTCCCCGGGAAGCAGCGTCGGCGTGAACTCCTTGGGGATCGGATGGTGGCCGATGTCGTCCCGGTGGAATGAGATGTCTAGGTCGCCAACCCGGTTGATGCCGAGGCGCGTGCTCAGCCGGTGGGCGAGGGCGATGCCCCCGTTCGCAATCCCCAGGACAAGCAGGTTCTTGGTGTGCCGGTGGCGGGCCTGAATGGCGGCTGCGAGCCGTTCGATAGCGGCGTGAACCTCCCGGGAGCCGATGGTCTTGGGCGAATCCACCTCGCCTAGTAGTGCAGGCCGCGCGCGCTCCGGTAAAGCGAAATTGGATTATCCGGCAGAACCGAGCCAGGCGGAGAGGTCGTCATCCTCGAGGATCCGCCTGCCGCCCTGGTATTCCCGGGCGAGGAGGCGCTCGTAGCCCGGCTCCGCGAACCGCCTGCAGTGCAAGAGGACGCGCGCCCGCTGGCCGGGCGCCCGCACCAGCCGGCCCAAGGCCTGGTTCACCTTCTGCATCCCGGGTATCCTGTAGACCCGGTCGAACCCGGCGTCCCTCCCCAGGGGCGCGTAGGCCTCGAGTTTTGCCCTCTGGACGGGGTTGACCTCGGGAAGGGCGGGGCCGACGACGATCGCATGGGCGACCCTGCCGCCCAGCAGGTCTATCCCCTCGGCGAAGCTCGACCCGAGGACGAGGAACAGCGCCTGGCCCCGGTCCATCGAGTCGTTGATCCACGCGGACTGCGAGGAGAGCTCGCTCCTCCTCGGCTGGAGGGCCGCGTCGGGCACCTCGGCGTACACCGCCTCCGCGTAGGCGTAGCTTGGGAAGAATACCGCGATCGGCGCCCCGGGGCCCGCGCTGCGGTGCACGGCCTCGATCGTCTGCGCGGTCGTCGAGACGTACCTCTGGCGGTGCTGGAATGTCGTGTCGACCCTCAGGTCCACCGCGACGTCGTAGGCATTGTCGCGCCAGGGGGTAGGGGCCCGGATCACATTGAGGGGCCCGATGCCGCAGGCCTGCGCGAAGCGCTCGGCGGGCCCCGGGGTAGCCGTGGCGAGGACGACGCCCCCGAACTCCCGCAGCGAGGCCCCGATGGCGTCCGCGGCGTCCAGGCACGTGATGGAGAGCATCCCATCGTGGGGGCTCCACCAGAGCCTCGGCAGCTCTAGGGAATCAAGCTGCGCGGCGGCGGAGGGTATCCTCCATATGAGCGCGGAGACCTGGGGGCCCAGGGCCGCATAGTCCACCTGGAAGGTGGAGACCCCCTCGGAGAGGCGCTCCACGTGGTCGCGGGCGTCGGCACGCTCGCCCTCGGAAAGGACGGACGACCGCCGCCTGGCCTCGAGGAACCGGGCCCAGTCGTCCCACTGGGAGACCCACTTTGCGTGGGCGCTCTCCTGGCGCAGCGACTCGCACACGGCCCTCGCGTCCTGGGCCGCAAACGAGTGGGAGTGCGCGTCGGCGGCCCTCGACGGAAGGTTGTGGGCCTCGTCCACCAGGAGCAGCGTCCTCGCGGGGTCGAAGCCCGGCCGCTCGTAGAAGAGGCCGCGGGTGTCGGGCGAGAACACATAGTTGTAGTCGCCTATCCAGGTATCGTTGAACGCGAGCGCGGCCCGGGTTATCTCATAGGGGCAGATCCTGGCCCCGATGCCCGCGCTTCGAAGGGACGCAAGGTCGTGCTGCTGGCCCTCGATCAGGTAGAAACGCGACAGCCCGCTCGTTGGCCATCGCTTCTCGGCGCCGTCCAGGTAGGCGCAGGCCTCGCGGACGCATTGGAAGACGGAGTTGACGCAGTGCTCGGACTTGTTCCTGACGTGCCACACGGCGACCTGCGTCCCCGCGGCAAGGTCGGGGCCTGCGCACGACATGGCCCTTAGGGTCTCGGCCACCTGGAGCTGCCCGGTGGACTTGCCGGTCAGGTAGAGGACCCGCTCGAAAGAGCCCGCCCTCAGCTCGCCCAAGGCGCATTCGAGGAGGACGCCCGTCTTCCCGAACCCGGTCGGCGCCTCGAGCAGGACGGCCGACTGCCCCTTGCGGATGGCGTCCTGCAGTTGCGCGAGCGCCTCGGTCTGGCCGTCGCGCGGCACGGCGAATGCCGGCCGAAAGCTGAGCTCGCTCAGCCTCTGGCGCGCCCTCAGGCGAAGGTCCAGGAACTCCGTTATCCGGCCCAGGCGCTCCTCCAGGATGCGGCCGTCGTCCGGCAGGATCTCCACGACCTGCGCGAGTCCCGTGTCGGCCTCCACGAAGACCAGCTCGCACCGCTCGCGCGCCCCGCGCAGGGCCGCGTAGGCGGCGATCTGGGCGAAGTACCCCGGATAGTCGGCCCGGAGCTCGGCCTCGTTCGCGGGAAGGGCGCGCATCACGGTCTTGATCTCCCTGAGGAACGTCCGGCCGCCCGTTCGCACGACCTGGTCAATCCGGCCGGAAAGCGCGATGACCCAGCCCCGGCGGGCGAATTCGCCGCTGATCGCCACCTCGAAGTCCGCGTCGGCCCCGTCGGCCGCGACCTGCTCCCTGAGCTCCTTGTGCCAGAGAGAGCCGAGCTGCGCGCGCCAGAGGCCTCCCCCGGTTCCCGCGGAGCCCTGCGGCCCTATCGAGAAGTCCGACAGGTCGCCGACGCTCAGCTCGATCCGGCGCTTGTCCAGGTCGAATCTCACGGGATCACGATCTCGGTCCTCTCGCCCAGGTAGCCCTCGAGGCTTTGCCGGATCCGGGCCACGTCGTGCGCGGCGGCGTCCTGCGCCGCGAGGGGCCGGTTCAGGATCTCGGTGGCGACCGAGGCATCCCCGCCGCGCAGCGAGGGCGCCCACTCCTGCTTGACGGGGTAGCCCTCGTCGCGGGCGAAGAGGTAGAGGCTCTTCAGGTACACGATGTCCGGCCTCGCCGCGGTCCCGAAGGCGTCCAGGGAGGTGCGCAGGAGCAGGGCCACGTTCTCGCGGCTCTCCTCATGGACATGGTTGCGGCTGATGACGCTCACCAGGGCCGATGCGAAACGCAGGGCGTCGTAGCTCCTGCCTATCGCGGTGCGCCTCTTGTCGATGCGGACCTCCTTCATGAACCAGGTGCGCCCCTGGTTCGAAGTCTCGAGCATGACCGACACCTCGTCGAAGAGGTCCGGCGAGGAGTGCGACGAGGAGGCCTTCCTCGGGACCCGCTGGAGCGCGAGCAGGTTGCCGTGCTCGGGCGAGAAGAGGCCGAAGGTCTGGAAGGCGTCCGCCGGGGGGCGCTTCTCGATGACGAACGCCTCGGTCGTGAGCGTCTGGCCGGGCACCGGGAAACGCGGCGCGGGCTACTTCGCCTCGCGGAGCCTTGCGGTTGCGACCTCCGGCCACGTCGGGGTCACGGCCCCGCCGGAGATGATCATCTTCATCCCCTCGCCGACGGCCATGTCGAGCTCGACGACCTCGGTCTTGGGCAGCATGAGCAGGAAGCCGCTCGTCGGGTTGGGCGTCGTCGGGACGAAAATGGTCCACATGTCGCTCCCGGCCCTCACCTGGGCCTCGCCCTGGGCCGTGTTGGTCAGGAATCCGATCGTCCAGCAGCCCTTGCGGGGAAATTCCACAAGCACGACCTTGTTGAACATGTGCCGGCTCTTGGAGCTGAACGTGTTCACGATCTGGCGCACCGTGTTGTAGACGGCGTTGACGCCGGGTATGCTCTGGATGAAGCGGTCCCCTATGCTGAAGAAGAACTTGCCGAAGACGTAGCGCGACACGTACCCGAGGAGCGTGACGAGGACCATGACGATCAGCGTCGCAATGATCGACCAGACGGTGTCCAGGCCCGGCCTGTCGCGCAGACCCACCGGGACGAACAGGTTGAAGAGCCACTTGAAGTTGCCCCCCACAAAGTCGATGATCTTGCTGAAGACCCAGACCGTGAGGCACAGGGGCGCGACGAGGATCACCCCCGAGAAGAAGGCGTTTCGGATCGCCACGTAGCGGGAGACTGTCGGATCGGTGTCGGCCATTGCTGGGATGATTGGTCGTAGCGCCCGCCGGGCGCCTAGGCCAGCTTGAACGCGGGGACGGCCGACTGGCGCTCCAAGAGGAGCATCGCGCGGGCCTCGGCCCTGCGCATGGCGCGCTTCGCCTTGGGCCTTAGGTCGTCGTAGCCGGCCAGGTGGAGCCAGCCGTGGACCACATAGAGCGTCAGCTCCCGCGAGAGGGCGCGGGAGCCCCTGCCGACGCAGCGCCTCGCGGCGTCGGCCGAGACGCAGATCTCCCCGGCCGTCCCGTGAGGGCCTTCGCCGCCGAACGTGATCACATCGGTCCTCGAGGCGTCGTCCAGGTAGCGCCCGTGCAGGAGCGCCAGCGAACGGTCCGTGAGGAACGCGACCGAGAGCTCCCCCTTCGGGCAACCGCCCCTGAACCGGGCGGCTTGCGCATCCAGGAGCCCGATCGCCCTGGCGAGCGCCCTCCTGTCCACCCTGAGCCGGGGATGGCGGACCGCGACCTCGATGAGCCGCCCCGGGCCCTTCACGCCTTGGCCTCGTTCGGCGGGTCGCCCGCGGTCGAGTAGGCGACCCTGGCGTGGAGCATGTTGAGCAGCGTGAACGTGAAGCTGTTCTTGATCTTCGCCAGGTCCTCGAAGGTGATGGGGGCCTCGTCGAGCTGGCCGTCCGCGACCCGGTCGGCCACCAGCCTGTCGATGAGCGCCCCCAGCTTCTCGGCGGTGATCGTGCGGACCGAGCGGGTGACGGCCTCGACACCGTCGGCCAGGGACACCACGGCGCTCTCCTTGAACTGGGGCTTCGGCCCCTCGTAGCGGAACGGGGTGTCCGGGACGGGCGGGGGCTCGACCCCGGGGAAGGGAGACTGCGAGAGCGCAAGGGCCCGCTCATAGAAGAACTTCACGAGCGTCGTCCCGTGGTGCTGGCGGATCACGTCGATCACGGCGCGCGGCAGGTGGTGCCTGTGGGCGAGGTCGACGCCGTCCGCGACGTGCTGGCGGATGATGGCCGCCGACACGGCGGGGTCCTTCTCGTTGTGGGGGTTGCCGCTGTTGCGCTGGTTCTCCGTGAAATAGGCGGGGTTGGCCGCCTTGCCGATGTCGTGGAAGAGCGCGCAGGCGCGGGCAAGGAGCGGGTTGGCCCCGATCGCGTTGCTGGCGTTCTCGGAGAGCTGGGCGACGACGAGCGAGTGGTGGTAGGTGCCCGGCGCCTCGAGCTGCATCCGGCGCAGCAGCGGGTGATTGAAATCCGTGAGCTCAAGCAGGGTGATGTCCGTCGTCCGCTTGAAGAGGCCCTCCAGGACCGGCAGGAGCCCGACGACCGCCACTCCGGTCAGCAGGCCCGTTACGAGCCCGGCCGCCATCTGCCACATCAGGGTCTCGTAGGGCGTCTGCTGGGCGACGCCGATCAGGGCCGCGAACGCGGCGACCGTGAGACCGCCCATTCCCGCGGCCCGCACGACCCGGCCGCGCCGGCGGGCCTCGCGGCACCCGAAGATGGCGACCATCGAGGCGAGGAAGGTCAGGACGAGCAGGTCGAGGCGGTTCCCGTAGATGACGCCCGTGAAGATCGAGATGAGGAGCGCCATGAAGATGGCGGAGCCGGCGTCGATGAGGATCGCTACGATGATCGGGGCGAGCGCCGTCGGCGCCACGTAGGGCAGCGCCGAGGCCCAGGTCGGGTCGCGCACGAAGAGCTCCGCGCCGCCGACCGAGTACACCGCCCGGACCAGGGCCAGGTTGAAGATGACGACAAGGGCGAGCAGCCCCAGGCGCACGTTGCTTGCGAGCGTCTCGGGGTCCTCGAGGCGCACATAGAGGATGGAGGCGAGCACCATCGCCAGGACGAGCAGGACGCGGCCGAAGAGCTCGAGGCCGTCGTCAAGCTCCGCGGCGCCGCCCTCGAGCGCCGCCCTGCGGTAGGCGGTCGCCATCTCGTACTGGTCCTCGGTGACACGGTCCCCGGCGTCGACGATCGTCCTGCCCGGGGTGACGCTGACGCTCACGGGCTTGAGCTTTGCGAGGACCTCTGCCTCGCGGGTCGCCGCCGCGGCCCTGTCGAAGACGAGGTTCGGCTGGACGCCGCTGCGGAAGAGCCTGAAGAGCGCGTGCGCGGCGGGCCTTGGCACGCCCTCAGACGCGAGGCTGACCCTCAGGAAGGTCAGCGCATCCTCCATGGACTGGACGGGCCTGGTCGCCACGCCGCCGGACGGTCGCTCGATCTCGAACATGACGACGGCGTTGGGCCCGGCCCCCTGGCTCGCCGTGTCGTGCACGCCCTCGCCGTAGATCTGCCTCATGGCGGCAAAGCCGTTCTCAAAGAGCGCCGCTCGAGCCGCGGCGTCCCCCGAGGTCAGGAGCGCCGCGAGGTCGTCGGCGTTGGTCTCATAGGGCCCCTGCGAGTTGAACTCGTCGGCGAGGGCCGAGAGGGCCTTGCGCCTGTCGAAGAGCTGGGCCGAGGGGTCGGGGTGGGCGGCCTCGAACGCGGCCAGTTTCCCCAGGAGGCTGCGGGCGGCGGTCTCGAAGCGATCGAGGGGCGCCGTGTCGACGCGGTAGATGGGGGGCAGGCTGCTTAGGCTCTGCTCGCGCTCGGCCCGGGTCCTCTGGGCGCTCACGTACGTGAAGGGGAACCCCGCGACGATGCGCACCGGCGCGATCTGGTTGGGGAGGACCGGCAGGTCGAGTACCCGCATCCCGGCCGAGCTGACGATCACGATGGCGGCGACCGTGACGATGAAGATCAGCCCGGCCACGAGGCGGCTCTGCTCGAGGAAGTCCCTGAAGCCCGAGCCGGGCGCCGAGGCGGCGTCACCGCGGTGGGCGCTCAGCCCTCCCACCAGGAGCCGGAGTTGGTTGCGTACGGACATCGTCAGTGGCCGGCGGCACCGTCGCCGAGCGGGTTCTTGTAGTGGTCGTACGCCTCGATGATCCGCTGGACGAGCGGGTGGCGCACGACGTCCTGGCTGCCGAAGGTGTGGAACACGATCCCCGGCACGTGCTCAAGGATCCGGCGCACCTCCACGAGCCCCGACACCTTGGCCCGGGGCAGGTCGATCTGGGTCACGTCCCCGGTGACCACCATCCTCGAGTCCTCCCCGAGGCGGGTCAGGAACATCATCATCTGCTCGGGCGTCGTGTTCTGCGCCTCGTCGAGGACGATGAAGGCCCGCGAGAGCGTCCGGCCGCGCATGTACGCCAAGGGGGCGATCTCGATGATGCCCTTTTCGGTCAGCTTCACGACCTCCTCGGGATCAAGCATGTCGTGGAGCGCATCATAGAGCGGTCTCAGGTAGGGGAGGATCTTCTCGCGCAGGTCCCCCGGCAGGAAACCCAGGGCCTCCCCGGCCTCAACCGCGGGCCTAGTGAGCACGATCCGTTCCACCTCGTGGTTGAGGAGAGCCGACACGGCGGCGGCCATGGCCAGGTAGGTCTTGCCGGTCCCGGCGGGGCCGATCCCGAAGACGATGGGCTGCTTGAGGACCGACTGGAGGTATTCCTTCTGGCCGATCGTCTTCGGGACCACGCTCTTGCGGTTGGTCGCGATGACGAGGGGCTCGTCGAGGAAGGCCTGCCACCGCTCGCCCTCCCCCTTGGCGAAGGAGTCGACGAGACGGGCAAAGTCCGGCGTGCGGATGTTCATCCCCTGGCTGCGGGCCGCATTGAGGAACGCGAAGAACTCCTCGGCGAGGGCGAGGGGCTCCTGGGCCGCCTCTATCTTGAGCCAGTCCTCGCGGGTCACGAGCTTCACGCCGAGCGCCTTCTCGGCGTGGGCGAGGTTCTCGGCCTTACCGGCATAGAGCTGGCTCAGGTGCCTCGGGCTCTGGAAATGGAGCGTCTTTGCGGGCACGGCCGGGTCCGATCAGGAATTGGGCGAAAGCGTTGCCACCGCCGAGGAAAGCCTGTCCCAGGTCGCCTCCAGCGACTGCGGGAGGATCCGCGTCTGCCCCAGTACGGGCATGAAGTTGTTGTCCCCGTTCCAGCGCGGGACCACGTGGCCGTGCAGGTGGGCGATGCTGCCGCCGGCGGCAGCCCCCAGGTTGAACCCGATGTTCACCCCGTCGGGCTTCATCGCGGCCGTGAGCAGGCGCTTTGCGAACACGATCTCCTCCATCAGGTCGACCCGCTCCTCCCTGGAGAGCTCCTCCAGGTCGACGACCTCCCGGAACGGCACCGCCAGCAGGTGGCCCGGGTTGTAGGGGAAGCGGTTGAGCACCAGGTAGGAAAGGCGGGTGCGGTGCACGATCAGGGCGGTCCGGTCGTCGCCCATCTTGGGCAGCTCCGTGAACGGTCGCTTCATCGTTGCCGGATAGCGCGGCGCCTCAATGTATTCCATGCGCCAATAGGCGTGAAGCTGCTGCATCGTGAAGGGCCCTCCACCAGAACATAAAGGGGGGGCAAAGTCAAAGACTTGCCAATCGGCTGGCACCTCGTGTCCTCTATGGAGCATGCCGGCTTCCCAACCTTACCGCAGAGTGGCAATCACAGGCCTTGGGGCGATCACGCCCGTGGGCAACTCCGCGCCCTCCACCTGGGAGGCGCTCACGGCTGGAAAGAGTGGAATTTCAACGATAACCCATTTTGATCCAACGGGTTGCAATGCCAGAATCGCCGGCGAGGTCCGCGGCTACGACCCGACGACCCCGATGGGTCCGGGAATCCACCCCAGGGGGCCGGGCTCGGACCCGGTGGCGGCGCCCCTGACGCCCAAGGATGTGCGTAAGCTGGGACGTTTCACGCACTTAGGCCTTGGGGCGGGCCTTGAGGCCTATCTTGACTCCGGGATCGACTCCCACCGCGCCTCCATCCCCTCCGAGAGGATTGGTGTCAACCTGGGAGTCGGCCTGGGGGGGCTGCCGGAGATCGTCGCCATGCACGAGACCTGGAGGGTCGGCGGCTTCAGGAAGATCTCCCCGTTCTTCATCCTGCAGTCGGCGCCCAACATCCTGGCGGGCCAGCTGGCCATCATGCTCAACTGCAGGGGGGCGAACATGAGCATCGCCAGCGCGTGCGCCACGAGCGGCCACTCCCTGGGAGAATCCGCCCGGGCGATCCGCCGGGGCGACGCCGACGTCATGATCGCCGGGGGCTCCGAGGCCGTCATCACCCAGGTGGCCGTCGGGGCCTTCGCCCAGATGAAGGCCCTGTCGACCCGAAACGACGCCCCCGAGAAGGCCTCCCGGCCCTACGACTCTGACCGCGACGGCTTCGTGATCGGCGAGGGTTCGGTGGTCTTTGTCCTCGAGGAGATGGAGCTGGCGAAGCGCCGCGGCGCACGGATCTACGCCGAGCTCCTCGGCTACGGGGCGACGGCCGACGCCTACCACCTCTCCTCGCTAGCCCCCGAGGCCGAGGGGTCCCGCAGGTCGATGCAGCTCGCCCTGGACGACGGCGGCACGTCCGCGGACCAGGTCGGCTATGTCTCGGCGCACGCCACCTCGACACCGGGGGGCGACGGCGAGGAGGCGGCGGCGATCGCGTCCGTATTCTCGGCGAACAAGGACCGGCTCCACGTGAGCGCGGTCAAGTCGATGACCGGGCACCTCCTCGGAGCGGCCGGCGCGCTGGGCGCCCTGGCCGCCGTCCTCTCGATCGAGAAGGGCGTCATTCCGCCTACCATCAACCTTGAGAACGTCGACCCGGCCTGCGCCGCCCTCGGGCTCAACTTCACGGCCCGGTTGGCGGTGGAGAAGAGGGTCGACGTCGCGCTCTCCAACAGCTTCGGGTTCGGCGGCACCAACGCCTCGCTGGTCTTCGGGCGCGTGTGACGGCCCGGGCCGTCACACGGGGTCAGAGGCCGTCCGGGGGGGGAGGGGTGACCCTCAGGGGGCTCGCCGCAGCCGTCGAGTACGGGTGGATGACGACCTTCGAGGCCTTGTCCGCGGACAGGTACGCCTTCGCCAGGGCGTCAATGTCCGCCTTCGATATCGACTCGAAGTCGGCGTGCCGCGACCGGGCCCAGTCCAGGACCTCGGGCTTCTCCTGCGCCCTCATGAGCACCGTCATCCAGTAGGCGTTGGTGCGCTCGGATTCGCGCATGGCCGTGAGCTTCGGATTTTTGGCCCTGTCCAATTCGTCCGGGGTGATCCCGTTTGCTGCCATGTCGGCAGCGACGGAGACGACCACGTCCTCAATCTGCTTTGTCTTCGTGGGGTCCACGATGACGACGGCCTCCAAGTAGCCGTAGCCGGGGAAGATGTCGCTCGCGAAGCTCCCGACGCTCGGGGAGTAGGTGCTCCCGAGCTGCTCGCGGACCTTGACCCGGAGGCGGTCCGAGAGCGCGTCGGCGAGGATGTTCAGGCGGCGCGTGCGGTGCACGTCGGTGCCGTCGCCGGTCTGCCAGTACACGGCGACCAGCCCCTTCGGGATCTCGGTGTCGATGCCGTAGTCCTGGTTGAAGGGGACCGCGGGGAACGACACCTTGTGAAGATCATCCAGCGCGGGCTTGGGCGAGCGAGGGGGGAGGGTGCCGATCGTCTTCGCCGCCGCGCCGATCACGCCGTCGATGTCGATGTCGCCCAGGACCGACACCTCGAGGGCGCCGCTTGCGAGCTGGGGCGCCAGCCACGCCCTCACCTCGTTCATGTTGCGCGCCATCATCGCCTCCTTGTTCGGAAGGCCGAACCTCGGGTCCCCGCTCGCCAGGAGCCTCGGGACCTTCAGGTTGAGGGGGCCCCGCTCGGTGTGCGCGAAGGAAAGGTAGGCCGCATCGATCCGCTTGCGCGCGGCCCTCACGGCCTCCGGGCGGTATCCCGGGTCCTCGATGGAGGCGGTCAGCAGCTGGAACTCGAGCGCGAGGTCTTCCTTGTTCGTGCTCCCCTCGAAGAGGAACGAGTCCGTGGTCGATGAGAAGAGGACGCCGACCGTCTTTCCCGCCACGATCTGCTGGAGTTCATCGACGCCGTGCTTGCCGAGGCCGCCCGCCGTGAACGTGAGGCTCGAGAACCTGGAGAGCCCGGGCTCGGTTTCGGCGGGCTCCGTGAGCATCCCGGTGCCCAGGCGCGCCGCCACGTGGATCGTGTTGGCCTCAAAGTCGGTCTTCTTCAGGTTGAGGCGCACGCCGTTTGCGAACACGACCTCGGTGATGTCCAAGTCGCCGACGCGGCTTCGGCTGGCGACGGCGCCCGGCGCCCCGAAGTCGGAGTAGGCCCACGTGACCTGGGGCCGGGCGTCCGTAGCCCCGACCGCGGTTGACCTGGCCCTCGCGTAGGTGCTCGCGACGATCGCGTTGGCCACCGTGGGATTGCCCACGATCTTCGCGTTGCCCGCGACGAAGACGTACCTGCCGGGATTGGCCCACGCGGCCTTGAACGCGGCGGCGCAGTCGGCGACGGTGACCTTGTCGAGGGCGGGCCCGTAAAGCGCCATGTCGTCGTCGGGCGAGGTGAAGACCTCGCGGTCGAGGAGACTCTGCGCGAGCTCGCCCGCCAGATCGTCCGAACGGCGGGTCGGCGCCGTCTTTGCCGCCTGCTCCAGCGCGTTTCTAAAGTTCGAGGCCACCTGCTTGAGCTCGTCGGGGCGGAAACCGTACTCGAGCGCCTTGCGCAGTTCCTGGTCCGCCACCCCCATCGCAGCCAGCCACTGCTCGGCCTTGCACTCCACGGCGATGTCGGCCTCCCGGTAAAGGTTGAAATTCTCGTCGATGCCCGCGCTCGCCTTGATGAACGGGGCGTTCTCCTTCTTTGCGAGGATCTCGAGCCTTAGATTGAGCATGTCGACCGCGAGCATCCTCGGCAGGTCCCTGAGGCGCTTGGCGGCCGTGTCGACCTCGCGGGTGTAGGGTACGGTGGAGGCGATGACGACGCGTGTGTCGGGCGCCTCGGGCTCGCCGTGGTAGAGGGCCGACGTGCCCGAGAACGTGATGACCTTGCCTAGGTCGACCTCCGTGGGCTCTGGGCTGCGCGCGGCGAGCCCGGAGAACTGGTCCACGACCTGCTTCTCGACAAGGGCTGCGTCGACGTCCCCGACAACGATGACCACCATCCGCTCGGGCCGGTACCAAGTGTTGTAGAAGTCGACGAACGGATCGCGGCTCGACTTCTCGATCACGTCGGTAAGCCCGATCGGAAGGCGCGTCGGCACCCGCGTGCCCGCCTGCATGAACTCCGCCTGGGCGACGAACGTGCGGTAGCTGACCGAGTCGCGCGTGCGCTTCTCGCTCAGGATGATGCCCCGCTCCTTGTCGACCATCTTCTGGTCGAGGTTCAGACCGCCGCAGTAGTCGGAAAGGATCTGCAGGCCCTCGGCGAGGGTCGCGGGCGCCGTGTTAGGCAGCTCCAGCTGGTAGAGCGTCCGGTCGAATGAGGTGGAGGCGTTGGTGTCCGCTCCGAACTCCATCCCGAGGCGCTGGAGCTTCTCGACCAGGGTTCCGTTCGGGTAGTGCGTGCTCCCGTTGAACGCCATGTGCTCGAGGAAGTGCGCGAGCCCGCGCTGGGCCTCGCTCTCCTGGAACGAGCCCGCCAGGACAAGCAGCCGAAGCGACGCGCGGGCCTTGGGCTCGTGGTTGGGCATGACGACGTACCGCACCCCGTTGGGGAGCGTGCCGAAGCGGGCGGCGGGGTCCGCGCGCAGGTCGCTCTCGGCCTGGGGGAACGGGATGGCGGCGGCCCTGAGCGAGGCCGCCAGGAAAAGGAACGCCGCGAACGCGGCAATAAGGGGAAGGCGGCGCATGGTGAGGTCCGGTATATTGGGGGTCGTACGGGACTACAGCAAAAAAGCCTCCCTGGAAACTTGTTGTGGTGTTGCGCAGGTGTTTCGGCGTGAATAGACAGGATTTTCACTGCCGAGAGACCATGATCTGGATATACCGGCTATTGTTCCCGTTGGCGCTCGCGGCCATGTCGCCCTACTACCTGCTGCGCATGCGCAGGCGCGGGGGCTATGGCCGGGGGTTCATGCACCGCTTCGGCCACCCCCCGCGGCTCCCCCCGAGGCGCCCGGGCGTCCGCCGGGTGTGGCTTCAGGCGGTGAGCGTCGGCGAGATGCTCGCGGTGGAGCCCATCCTTCGGGCCCTGAAGGCCGACGGGGTCGAGGTGATGCTGACGACAACGACCAGCACGGGCTTCCGGGTCGCCACCGAGCGCTATCCCCGGCTCGTTCAGGGGATTGGCTACTTCCCCATAGACTGGGTTGGGTTCTCCAGGCGGGCCTGGTCGGCGATCTCGCCGGACATGGCCATCATCACCGAGGGAGAGCGCTGGCCCGAGCACTTGCGCCAGGCGGCGGCTCGAGGCGTGCCGGTCCTGTGCATCAACGCGCGCATCTCCGACAGGAGCTTCAGGCGCCTAGGGCGGTTCCCGCCGTTCGCTCGTTTCGTGCTCGGGGGCATGACCCGGCTCCTGGCCGCATCGGAGCAGGACGCGGAGCGGTTCCGCGAGATGGGGTTTCCCGCCGAGCGGATCGAGGTCACCGGCAACATCAAGCTCGACGTGAGCATCGCGGCCCTGGACCCCGTCTCGCGGAGCCGCCTTCGCCGGGAGCTCGGCCTGCCCGAGGAGGGCCTCGTCCTCCTCGGCTCCTCGACCTGGCCCGGCGAGGAGGCCGCGCTTGTCGACGCCCTTGTGGCCGCGAGGTCGAAGGGGACCCGCGCCTCGCTCCTATTGGTGCCAAGGCACGCGGAGCGACGCCTTGAAATCGAGCACCTGCTCAAGGGCACGGGCCTTTCGTTCCATTTCCGCTCCAAGGGGCCCGCTCCGGCGCAGGTCGACATCGCGGTCGGCGACACGACCGGCGAATTGCGGTCGATGACCCAGCTGGCGGATCTGGTCTTCGTCGGGAAGAGCCTGGCTCCCCACACCGAGGGGCAGACCCCGGTCGAGGCCGCCACGCTCGGAAAACCGGTCCTCTTCGGGACGGGGATGGCCAACTTCCGGTCGATAAGCCTAGACCTCCTCGACCTGGGCGCGGCCAGGACCGTGGCGTCGCCGGCGGACCTGCGGGCGGTATCGTGCGCCCTCCTGGGAGACAGGGCCGCCAGGGACGCCATGGCCGCCGCCGCCGCCGGCTGGAAGCGGGCGAACGGCGGGGGCGTCGAGCGCACGCTCGCGGCTATTCGCCGTGAATTTGCAAGAATGGCATAAGGTGGTATGATCCGGGAGCTCGGTCCCTGTCATACCGGGGCCGCGGGCCATTAACACCCTTGCCATAGAGCGCGCCGTTTCTTCTTTTAGACGCTCCTGCACAATCGCGGGACTCACAGATAAGGGTTTCACCCACCACCACCACAAAACACTCCCATGGCTGTCAAAATTGCTATCAATGGTTTCGGCCGCATCGGCCGGCTGGTATTCCGCGCTCTCGTCGAACAGGGCCTCCTCGGCTCGAAGTTCGATGTCGTCGCCGTAGGCGACATTGTGCCGGCCGACAACCTGGCCTACCTGCTCAAATATGACTCCACGCAGGGCCGCTTCGCCGGAACGGTGACCTCGAAGAAGTCCGCCCCGGAGAAGACTGAGGACGACGTCCTGGTTGTGAACGGGCATGAGATCAAGGTCGTCAGCGCCAAGACGCCTGCGGAGCTGCCCTGGGGCGCCCTCGGCGTCCAGGTCGTCATCGAGTCGACCGGCCTCTTCACGGATGCCGAGAAGGCCAAGGGCCACCTCGCGGCGGGCGCCAAGAAGGTCATCATCTCCGCGCCGGCAAAGGGAGAGGACGTGACGGTTGTCCTCGGCGTCAACGACAGCAAGTACGACCCCGCCAAGCACAACATCATCTCGAACGCCTCGTGCACGACCAACTGCCTGGCGCCCCTGGTCCACGTCCTCCTGAAGGAGGGCTTCGGGGTCGAGGAGGGCCTCATGACGACCATCCACTCCTACACGGCCACGCAGAAGACGGTGGACGGCCCCTCGAAGAAGGACTGGAAGGGTGGCCGCTCCGCGGCGATCAACATCATCCCGTCGACCACGGGCGCCGCGCGCGCCGTCGGGCTCGTGTGCCCCGAGGTGAAGGGCAAGCTGACCGGCATGTCGTTCCGCGTTCCGACTCCCACCGTCTCGGTGGTGGACCTCACGGTGCGGACGGTCAAGGAGACCTCCTACAAGGCCATCTGCGAGGCGATGAAGCGCGCCAGCGAGACCTACCTGAAGGGCATCCTCGCCTACACCTCCGACGAGGTCGCCTCGAGCGACTTCATCCACGACAAGAACTCGTCCATCTTTGACGCGGGTTCGGGCATGGAGCTCAACAGCCGCTTCTTCAAGCTCGTCAGCTGGTACGACAACGAGTGGGGCTACAGCAACCGCTGTATCGACCTGCTCAACAAGGTCGCGGCCGGACTATGAGCTTCAAGAGCATCCGCGACCTCAAACTCTCCGGAAAGCGCGTCCTTGTCCGCGTGGACTTCAATGTCCCGCAGGACAAGGCTACGGGTGCGATCACGAACAACCAGCGGATAGTCGCGGCATTGCCGACGATCCGCTACGCGCTCGAGCAGGGCGCGACGGTTGTCCTCATGAGCCACCTCGGCCGCCCGGACGGCAAGGCGGTGGCGAAGTACTCGCTAAAGCCCGTCGCCGCGGAGCTTGAGAAACTCCTCGGCAGGCCGGTCACGTTCCTATCCGACTGCGTCGGTCCGCAGGTGGAGGCCGCGTGCGCGGCGCCCGCCCCCGGCTCGGTCATCCTCCTTGAGAACCTTCGCTTCCACATAGAGGAGGAGGGAAAGGTGAAGCTCGAGGACGGCACGTCCAAGAAGGCGGACCCGGCGGCGGTCGCCGCCTTCAGGGCGAGCCTCTCCAAGCTGGGGGACGTCTATGTCAACGACGCGTTCGGGACGGCGCACCGCGCGCACTCGTCGATGGTGGGGGTCAACCTCCCGCAGAAGGCGGCGGGCTTCCTCATGGAGGCCGAGCTCAAGGCCTTTGCGGCCGTCATCGGTTCGCCGCGCAGGCCGCTATTGGCGATCCTTGGCGGGGCGAAGATCGCCGACAAGATCCCGCTCATCCGCAACCTGATCGACAAGGCCGACGAGATCATCATCGGCGGGGGCATGGCCTACACCTTCAAGAAGGTGATGTCCGGGATGGAGATCGGCAACAGCCTCTTCGACCCCGAGGGGGCCAAGATCGTGGGCGAGCTTATCGAGAAGGCGAAGGCGAGGGGGGTCTCGATCATACTGCCCGTCGATTACGTCTGCGCCGACAAGTTCGATCCCAACGCGGCCACCCGGCCTGCGGACGACTCGACCGGCATACCCAAGGACTGGATGGGCCTGGACGCGGGCCCCAAGTCGATCGTCCTCTTCCGCGAGGCCATCCTTCGCGCGAAGACGATCATCTGGAACGGCCCTTCGGGCGTCTTCGAGTTCGACAAGTTCGCGACCTCGACCATGGCGATGGCGCAGGCGATCGCGGAGGCGACCTCGCACGGCGCAACGACGGTGGTCGGCGGCGGCGACACCGCAACCGCGGCCAAGAAATTCAAGGTGGCCGACAAGGTCACCCACTGCTCGACCGGCGGCGGCGCCAGCCTCGAGTACCTTGAGGGCAAGGTCCTGCCCGGGGTCGCATTCCTGGAATCCTAAACCTAAGGGCCCAAGCGGCCAACACCATGATCCGCAAGAAACTCATCGCCGGTAACTGGAAGATGAACAAGACCTCGGCGGACGCCGTGTCTTTGGCGCGCGAGCTCGTAATCGCCATCGGGACCCAGTCCGATGTCGAGGTCGTGATCTGCCCGCCGTTCACGGCGCTCGAGGGAGCCGCGAAGGCGATCGATGGTTCGCTCCTGAAGCTCGGGGCCCAGAATATGCACTTCGAGGCCTCCGGTGCGTTCACGGGTGAGGTGTCGGCCCCGATGCTCAGGGCCCTCTTCGCCACCCACGTGATCCTGGGCCACAGCGAGCGCAGGACGCTCTTTGGCGAAACCGACGAGCTCGTGAACAAGAAGGTCCTCGCGGCCCTCAAGAACCAGCTGCGCCCCATCGTCTGCGTCGGGGAGAGCCTGGCGGAGCGCGAGGCGGGCTCGACCCTGAAGGTCGTTCAGACCCAGACCGAGCGCGGCCTCGAGGGAGTCAGCAAGGACCTCGCGGCGACCCTCGTGGTTGCCTACGAGCCCGTCTGGGCCATCGGGACGGGCAAGGTTGCGACGACCGAGCAGGCCCAGGAGGTCCATGCGTTCATTCGCGGGCTCCTTACGAAGCTCTTCGGCGAGCAGGTGGCCCAGAAGGTCCGCATCCTCTACGGCGGCTCGATGAAGCCGGCCAACGCCCCGGAGCTCCTCGCCCAGAAGGACATCGACGGGGGCCTGATCGGGGGCGCGAGCCTTGAGGCCCGCAGCTTCGTCGAGCTGGTCAAGGCCGCCTCGGCGGCCTCCTGACCGGGGGGGGCGCCCGGCCTACCTGGTCGAACCCTCGGCCGGCCCGTACTTACTGCGCAGGCTCTCCGCGGAGCGCCTCGCCGCGTCCGCGGCGTAGGCCTCCAGGGTCCCGTCGACCCGGCGCGCG
>Ga0265327_10002109_pt1 | contig 22136 bp, 22 predicted proteins | sample 41621metaG_FD_202089 | JGI IMG/M metagenome (GOLD analysis project Ga0265327, IMG submission 202089) | Rhizosphere microbial communities from Carex aquatilis grown in University of Washington, Seatle, WA, United States - 4-16-21 metaG | ecosystem: Host-associated > Plants > Roots > Rhizosphere...
CCGGACTGTTCGTCAACACGATGATGACCACCGCGGAATCCATCGACGACGCCAACGACGCGAAGGCACTGGACGACGTCAAACGGACCGCGCGCAAGCAGCTGCGCATGATCGCCGTCGGCGTGGCTGGGTGGCACAGCGCCTGATTCGGCGCACAAAAAGTGTGGGATTCAGGGCAGCTGGTTGCTCCTGACTGGTGAGACAGCCATGATGAATTTCTTGACTTTGCCGGGAGTCCGCCGTGACCAGTGCCCACGCGAGGTCGGCAGCAGCCGACGACGACGACGCCGCGCTGGCAGTTGCTGCCGCGGCTGGTGACCGGGCGGCCTTCGCCGCCATCTATGACCGCTATGCCAGCCGCTTGTACGACTTCTGCATCGGCATGCTGCGAGACCGCGATGCCGCTGCGGACTGCGTCCAGGACGTCTTCGTCACGGCCGCCAGCCGTCTCGATCAACTCCGCGAGCCCGATCGTCTGCGTTCCTGGCTGTATGCCGTCGCCCGCAACGAGGCGCTCGCCCGGATCCGGGCCCGTCGCCGCGAACAGCCCAGCGACGAGCTGCCCGAAATCGTCAGCGGGGAACCGGATTTGGCGACCCTCGCGGCACGCAGCGAGCTCGCGAAACTGATCGGCGACGCCTGCGGCGGGCTCACCGATCGCGATCAGTTGGTACTCGAGTTGTCCTACCGCCAAGGATTGAGTGGCCCCGAACTTGCTGAAGCGTTGGGAGTTTCAGCGAAAAATGCCAACACGTTGGTCGAACGGTTGCGGGAGACCATCGGCCGATCCCTGGGCGCACTGTTGGTATGTAGGCAGGTCCGCGCCGACCCGCAGCGGTGCCCCGAACTGGCCACGATCCTCGACAAGTGGGATGGCCAGTTCACGGTACTGATGCGCAAACGCGCCGCGCGACACATAGATTCCTGCCCGGTGTGCGAAGCGCAGCGCGCCAAGCTGGTCACTCCCACCGCCTTGCTGGGCAGTGCACCGCTGCTCATCCCGGCGCCCGAGTGGCTGCGCCAGGCGACGCTGGCACCTGCGGGCGACGTCCTTACGGGCGCCGGCTCAGGTGGATCGCCCGCTGCAGACGGCTCGTGGTGGCCACCGCACGACGTGGACGTCTCGGATCTGCCCGATGCGCAAAGAGATTCACGGCCTGGCTATCTCAGACGTCACGCCCTGGCGGTGACGGGGGTCGCCGCACTCGTGGCGGCCGGCGGTGCTCTCTACGTGAGTACGCCGCAGGTCTTCAACGTCGATCACACGAGCGTGACCGGTCGCCCGTCGTCTTTGGCACCGTCGTCGGCACCGAATACCGCTGGCCGGACACCGCTTTTCAAACCTGCTCCGCCCAGCCCGACAGAGCCGTCGGGCAACACCGAACGGACCGCACTACCAACTGATTCGACCGGACCCATGGCGCCGCCGGTCAGCCAGGCGCCGATCATTCTGCCGGGCAATCCCGATCCGCCGGTGGCACCTTCGCACCGCTCCCGGCCGGTCCCGCCGGTGCAACCCCCGAGCACGCCGCGTGGTCCCGTGACTCCCCCGGGTGGTGACGAGGGCCCCGTCACGCCGCCGAAATCCGGACCGATCGTCGACCCCGGCCCGCCCAAGCCGCCCAAACCGCCGTCGACACCGCCGACGGCGTCGACCGGACGAGCACCGGCCCCCGGACACCTCCCACCACGCCAGGAAGGCGGCTCGAACAACTGTGTCCCGCCGGCCTGCCTCCAACCGTCGGGACCGCTCGGATAGCACTGTCGTACAAACGAATTCGGCCCGTCACCTCAGGGATGGCGGGCCGTCTTCGATCTCGACAAGTTCAGTGGATCACCGCCAGCGGATGCGGCGCGCCGATGGGGTTCTGGATGAAGGTCTGCCGCGTGTAGTCCCCCAGCCAGTTGCCGTTGGGATGAAAACCCGCCGCGCCGTACAGCGAGCAGATCTGGTCCATCTCCTTACCGGGGACGACCTCCAACCGGTACGAGCCGCGGACCGCGCCCGCGGCATAGGCGCCCGGGTTGGTGAGGCACGACTCCTTGAAGGCGTCGAACTGCGCGTCGGCCTGAGCGAAAGGCGACAGCGCCGTGGCACCGGCGGCAACGACGCCGGATGCGATGACGAACTTGGCGGCCGCAGCGAGGATGCGGTGACGGGGTGATGTGGTGCCGGCCATGATGGTCTCCTTCGGGACGTACCCGGCCCTGTCGGCCGCGTTCATGTACTAGGAGCGCCAGGACGCCGGGATTCCCACACTTTTTTCGGAGGAAGAAGAAAGTGTGGGAATTGTCGAGGCTGTCCGCTCCTACCAGGTGAACGCAGGCCATGGGGCCTGGCATCACACCTGGAGGCAGCCATGACCCACAACAACAACACCCACGCCCGGAAGCTGTCGTTGGCAGCAGTCGCGCTCATGATCGCGACGCTCGGGCTCGGCACCGCGGCGACGGCCGGCGCCGTCGACAACAACCAGGGCGAGGGTGGGTTCCTGGCCTGCTACAAGGAGATGATCAGCCATGCTCCCCACGATCCGCCCACCCAGGAGGACGCCGACATCGCCACACACGACTGCTGCCTCAACACCGGTGGATCGTGGAGTTCGAGCGACTACCACCACGGCTTCTGCATTTGGCCGCCCGCCGACTCGCAGTCGGGACAGCACCCCAAGCCCGGCACCAGGCTGATCCCCCGTGGCGCGCCGCTGCCGACCAGGCAGCTCTCGTAGCAGACGGTGCGGTTAACGTCAGTCGTATGCCGCCGCTGTCGCTCGCGTATCCCCGCCCCGATATCGCCGTCCTCACCTTGGACCGGCCGGAGAAACTCAATGCGCTGAATCTCGAACTGGTCGAAGCCCTGCACAGCACCCTTGAGGACATCCACCGGAACAACGAGTGCCGCGTCGTCGTGCTCACCGGCGCCGGCCGCGGATTCTGTTCAGGCCTGGACCTTTCCGATCCCAACCCGCCGGAAGCCGGTGGTGGCCTGGAATTTCCGCGGTCGGGTATGCGCTGGCAAGAGCGTATCGCCGAACTGACCACCCGCATCCAAAACCTGCGACAGCCGGTGATCGCCGCCGTCAACGGTCCCGCGTACGGCGGCGGGTTCGCCATCGCGCTGGCCGCCGATATCCGGATCGCCGGACCCAACGCCCGGTTCTGCACGCAGTTCATCAAGTTGGGCATCGGCGGCTGCGACATCGGGGTGAGCTACACGCTCCCCCGGATCGTCGGCGCCGGGCAGGCTTTCGACCTGATCCTCACCGCCCGAACAGTGGAGTCCGACGAAGCACTGCGCCTGGGTCTGGTCTCCCGATTGTCGGAGAACGACGTCGTCGCCGATGCCCTTGCGATCGCCGAGACCCTTTGCAGCTATGGCAAATTCGGCGTCGAGTCGACCAAGCAGGTGCTGTGGGCCAACCTCGAGGCCCCCAGTCTGCAGGCCGCGCTGCACGTCGAGAACCGCAGCCAGATTCTCGCCGCCTCGGCCCAGATCGATTTGGCATCAAAGGCGTTCGGCAACCGGTAGCCGCGGCGGTCCGGGTCAGGCCACCAGCGACGGACTCGTGGGCACGCGCTTCTTCAGTCGTGCCACCCGGTGCAACTGACCGAAGATGTTCAGCGAGGTCAGCATCGGGATGCCCCCGACGAAGGTGCGAAACGACGGATGGCCGCCGTGCACCTGCAGCTCGTAGAGACACCCTACGACGTAGAAGAAGCCCATGGTGAAAAGGACTGCCGGTATCGCGTAGGCGAGCGGCGAGCCGGCGTCCGACACCAGTTCGTTCGCATAGTCGATCTCGTCCTGCGACATCGGTTGGCCCTCACGCACTTTGGTCAGCACCGCTTTGTGGGCACCCACCTGTTCGCCCAATACGGCGGGTGGGCGCCGCTCCAGCCCCCGCACGTACACGAAGACACACGCGAGAAAGGTCAGTGCCATCAGCCCGGCAAGGACGGTCAGGCCGCCCCACAGTTCGATACCGGTCATGCCTTTTCTCCGTGACTTCGCGAGCCTGCACCCGATCCACTGACCGCCGGATCGCCGTCCTCCCACAGCAGCAACTGCCGCACCGACTGCCGCGATCCGTAGGGCTGCAGCATCTGGCTGGCCGGTCGCGGCCGGACCTTCAGCGGCCACCAGAACCACCGCCCGAGCAGCACGGCGATGGCCGGCGTCATGAACGACCGCACGATCAACGTGTCGAACAGCAGCCCGAGTGCAATGGTCGTGCCGATCTGACCGAGAACGCGTAGATCCGCGAACACGAAGGACGCCATGGTCGCGGCGAACACCAGTCCGGCCGAGGTCACGACCGCGCCGGAGCCGGCCATCGCGCGGATGATGCCCGTGTTGATGCCGGCGTGGATCTCTTCCTTGAACCGCGAGATGAGCAGCAGGTTGTAGTCCGACCCCACCGCCAGCAGCAGGATGACGGCCAACGCCAACACGATCCAGTACAGGTCGATGCCGAAGATGTCCTGCCAGATCAGCACGGACAGCCCGAACGAGGCGCCCAGCGACAGTGCCACCGTGCCGACGATGACCAAGGCGGCGACGATGCTCCGGGTGATGAACATCATCACCAGCAGGATCAGGCTCAGCGCTGCGATACCGGCGATCATCAGGTCGTACTTGGCGCCCTCCTGAATGTCCTTGTAGGTGGCCGCGGTGCCGGCGAGGTAGATCTTCGAGCCGCCCAGCGGGGTGCCTTTGACGGCCTGTTGCGCGGCGTGCCGGATGGCGGCGATGTGCGAAATACCCTCCGGCGTAGCGGGATCGCCGTCATGCGTGATGATCATGCGGGCGGCCTTGCCGTCCGGCGACATGAACAATTTCATACCGCGCTGGAACTCGGGGTTCGTGAACGCTTCTGGCGGCAGATAGAACGAGTCGTCGGTTTTCGACGCGTCGTAGGCCTGCCCCAGTGCGGTGGCGTTCTGCAACGACGCAGCCGCCTGATCGTTGAGACCCGAGTTGGTGGCGTAGTTCGTCATCGTCAGATCGCGGTTGGTCTCCTGACTCGCGATCTGCGGCGGAATCAAGGCAAGCAGCTTCGGTTGCAGCGCATCGAGTTTCCCGATACTGCCGGCCACGTCTCCCAGTTGATCGGTCAGGTCATCGATGCCGTCGAGCGCGTCGAAAATCGACCGCAGCGCGGCGCACACCGGGATGTCGTAACAATGCGGCTCCCAGTAGAAATAGTTGCGCAGCGGCCGGAAGAAGTCGTCGAAGTTGGCGATCTTGTCGCGCAGGTCCTTGGCGGTGGCGACGGTGTCCTGAAATGCCCTGGCCTGCTCGTGGGTGAGGGCACCGGATTGCTGTTGCAGCGAATACTGTTGGCGCAGAATATCGATCGACTTGTTGATCACCGCCACCTGCTTGAGCAGGTCAGCGCTACGCGCCTGCTGGAATGGCAGGTTGTTGATCTGCCCGGAGTTCCCGGCGCTGATCAGGAACGGGATCGACGAGTGGTCGAGCGGCGTGCCCAGCGGCCGGGTGATCGACTGCACCTGCGCGATGCCGTCGGTGTGGAAGACCGCCTTCGCGACACGTTCCAGCAGGATCATGTCGGTGGAATTGCGCAGGTCGTGGTCGGCTTGGATCATCAGCAGTTCGGGATTGAGCCGGGCCTGCGAGAAGTGCCGTTCCGCGGCGGCGTAGCCGATATTGGCCGGGGCGTTGGCAGGCATGTACGGGCGGGTGTCGTAGCTCGTCTTGTACCCGGGCAGCGCGATCAGGCCAATGAGGGCCACCGCGACGGTCACCACCAGGATGGGACCTGGCCACCGCACAATGGCGGTGCCGATGCGTCGCCAGCCCTGCGTCTGGAGCTGCCGCGCCGGCTCGAAGAGACCGAAGTGCCTGCCGATGCACAGCAGCGCGGGCGCGAGCGTCAACGCGGCGACCACCGCGACGAGAACACCTGTGCCGGCCGGAATTCCGAGACTCTGGAAGTACGGCAGCCGGGTGAACGTCAGGCAGAAGACCGCACCGGCGATGGTCAGGCCCGATCCCAGGATGATGTGCGAGGTGCCGTGATACATCGTGTGGTACGCCGTCACCCGGTCCTGTCCGGCATATCTGGCTTCGTGGAAGCGGCCGAGGATGAAGATCGCATAGTCCGTGCCGGCGGCAATGACCAAGAGCGTCAAGAGGTTTGTCGAGTACGTCGACAGTTCGATGATGCCGGCGTTGGCGAGCGACGCGACAACGCCGCGCGACGCCGTCAACTCCATCATCACCGTGAAGATCACCATGATGACGGTGGTGAAACGGCGGTAGAGCGAGAACAGCATCACCATGATCACGCCGATGGTGATCAGCGTGGTTTTCAGCGTGCCGTGGCGGCCCACCTCGAACTGGTCGGTGATCAGCGGCGCGGCGCCGGTGAGATACACCTTCAAACCCGCTGGCGGCGGGGTGTTCTCGATGATCCGGCGGACCGAGTCGACGGACTCGTTGGCCAGCGACTCACCCTGGTTGCCGGCGAGGTACACCTGCACCAGCGCGGCCTTGCCGTCGGCGCTCTGCGAACCGGCCGCGGTCAGCGGGTCGCCCCAGAAATTCTGCACGTGCTGGACGTGTTTGGTGTCGGCGGTGAGCTTGTCGATCAGGCCGTCGTAGTAGTGGTGCGCGGCCGCGCCCAACGGCTGGTCGCCCTCCAGGACGATCATGGCCGAACTGTCGGAATCGAACTCGTGAAACACCTTGCCGATCTGTTTCGCCGCCTGCAGCGATGGCGCGTCGGTGGGGCTCAGCGACACGTTGTGCGATTCGGCCACCGTCTCCAACTGCGGCACAAAGACATTCGTGACGACGGCCAGAGCCAGCCAGAAAAAGGCGATGAGCACCGAGTATCGCCTGATGAAGTCCGGAACGCGGTTGGCGCTCATCCCGATTTGTCCAGACAGTAGGTGAAGGCGTGCACGGTGTTCACCGTTCTCTCGTCCTTGACGGCATCGTCGATCGTGATGCGGCAGCCGATCGAGTCGCTGTCGCCCTGGGCCTGGACGTTGACGAACACCGCCGGCTGCGTGGTGGTCGTGTCGTAGGACCACGGCAACCTGACGGCGTCGGCGCGCTGCGGCTGGGCGTTGACGTCCAGATAGGTGATGGTGGCGACGGTGCCCGACGGACCGAAGACCTCGATCACCACATGCTTGGGGTTGAACGGGACGATGTCGTTCACCGCACCGCTCGGGGTCGACGTGACGTCACGGGAGGCGAAGACGCCGTGCAGGCGAAGCACGGCGAAGCCGGCCACCACGATCACCACCACCGCCACCCCATACATCCAGTGGCGACTCAGCTGGCGTCTGACCGAGAAGCGCTGCATCCGTTGCCCTTTCGCTCCGGCATCCGTCGGCTGCACGGAACGTCTCGCTAGCGTGGCTAATCAAGAAGGTTGACGGTATGACAGTAAACCCGGTGAGGCTATAATTCAACACGTAAAGAATTCTGTGAACTTGGGAGTCGAATGACCCAGCGCCCCTCCCGCGGTGGCCGCCGCCCGGGACCCAACGGCACCCGCGAGGCGATCGAGGAATCCGCGCGAAAGCTGTTCGCGGAACTCGGATACGAGCGGGCCTCCCTGCGCCAGATCGCATTGCAAGCCGGCGTCGACCCCGCTCTGGTCAGCCACTTCTACGGCAAGAAGCGGGACCTCTTCCTCGCGGTTGTCGAGCTTCCCGTCGAACCCGCCGTGATCATCGAACGGGTACTCGACGGCGACAAAGACGGGGCAGGCCTCCGGTTGGCGACGTTCATCCTCGACGTTCTCGACGACGAGGTCCGGCGCCGGCCCATGATCGGCATGGTGCGCGCAGCCACGGCCGAACCCGAGGCCGCGAAGCTGGTCCGGGACTTCCTGGCCCGCAAGATCATTGCGCCCATCGCCGAAGGCCTGGGCTCCGCGGACGCCGACTACCGCGCCGCCCTGGTCATGTCACAGGTCAACGGTTTCGCCTTGGCGCGTTACGTCATCGGCCTCGAACCGCTGGCCAACCGCTCGAACGAACAGCTCGCCGCCGACCTCGGCGTGACGCTACAGCGCTACCTCCTCGGCGATCTCGCACCCGGCCGGTAGCCACCACTCACACGTGACTGTGCGCCGCCGTCCACGCCGGCAGAGGATCCGCGTAACGCAGCCAAGCACTCGTGCCGGCCGCCATTTCGTCGTCGGTGAGGAGCGCTGAGTCGAGAAGTGCTCGTACCTTGCCGGCCTCAAGCCTGATGCCGATGAAGACGATCTCCTGACCCGGCTCGATGTCGGTGCTCGTCCAGTACTGAGCGGGTTCGATGGTGAGGTTGGGCCCGGCCTGCGACCAGATGGCGGCGATGTTCGGCCGGGTGGCAATCCAGCAGAAACCCTTGCTGCGCAACAGGCCTCGCACCTGGTCGAGGGCCTCGGCGAGGCGCCCGGGGTGGAACGGACGATCCGCGCGGAACGTCATGCTGCTGATGCCGTACTCGTCGGTCTCGGGAACGTGCCCGTTGGCGATCTCCTCATCCCAGCCCGGCGCCTCCGCGGCGAGTTCGGGATCGAACAGTCCGGTTTCCAAAACGGTTGCCAGCGGGACGATTCCGCGCTCGGTGCGGTCGATCCGCGCCTTGGGGTTGAGGCGTCGAGCGACCGCCTCGACCGTCGCAACCGTTTTGGCGCTGACCAAGTCGGTCTTGTTGATCAGGATCACGTCGGCGAACTCCACCTGATCGACCAGCAGGTCGGCGATGTTGCGCCCGTCGCCGTCGGCCACTGCCAGGTTGCGATCGGTGAGCGCCTCTCCGCGCGCCAACTCGGGCAAGAAGGTGCACGCATCGATGACGGTGACCATCGTGTCGAGTCGGGCGAGCTCGGACAGGACGAAGCCGTCCTCGAACTCCCAACTGAAGGTGGCCGCCACGGGCATCGGCTCGGAGATGCCGGTCGATTCGATCACGATCTGGTCGAATCGGTTCTGCCGCGCCAGCTCCGCGACCACGGTGATGAGGTCTTCACGCAGGGTGCAGCAGATGCACCCATTGGTGAGCTCGACCAGCTTCTCTTCGGTCCGGTCGAGGTGACCCTGACCCGCGATCAGGGCCGCATCGATGTTCACCTCACTCATGTCGTTGACGATCACCGCCACGCGGCGGCCGTCGCGGTTGGCGAGGATGTGATTGAGCAGGGTGGTCTTCCCGGCTCCCAGGAAGCCTGAAAGCACGGTCACGGGGATCAGATCAGCGGTCGTCGAAGGCATGCCGCTAATGATAATGATTTTCATTAAGGAGCGCGACCCACGGTGCGGAATAATCCGGACTACGGTCCGGTTGGCCAATTCAGGGTCCGGACCAGCCGGCGCTCACACCAACCAAGGACGGGTACATGACCACCGCAACCACTCCCATCAGCGTCGGCACCTGGGCGATCGACACCGCCCACTCCACCGTCGAGTTCTCGGTACGCCACCTGATGGTCAGCAAGGTCCGTGGCAAGTTCGAGAACTTCAGTGGCGCCATCACCGTCGCCGCGGACGGCACCCCGTCGGTCACCGCCGAGATCGACGTGACCTCCCTCAACACCGGCAACGAGCAGCGCGACGGCCACATCAAGTCAGCTGACTTCTTCGACGCCGAGAGCCACCCGGTGGCGACCTTCACCTCGACCGCCGTCCGACCCAACGGCGCGTCGTACCTCCTCGACGGCAACCTGACCATCAAGGGCAACACCCGTCCGGTCACCCTGAGCCTGGAATTCAACGGCGTGAGCCCCGGGATGGGTCAGGGCGAAGTTTCCGGTTACGAAGCCTCAGTTGTCATCAACCGCAAGGATTTCGGCGTCGACCTCGACCTGCCGATGGAGACCGGAGGCGCCGTCGTCGGCGACAAGGTGACGATCACCCTCGACATCGAAGCCGTCAAGCAGGCCTGATCCAGGGACGACGCCGGGCCGGGTGACCATTCACTCCGGCCAGGCGTTGTCCTGAATGAGGTCAACGAGATTCGTCCGCCTGAACGACGGATCGAAGTGCGCCAGCACATCGTCGTTCATGGTCCCGAACGTCGTGTCCGGACGATTGACCATGCCGTCGTTGAACGCCCGCAGGATCCGGTTCTTGAATTCGGGACGCGGATGGGCGGCGATCACCTCGGCACGCTGTTCGTCAGAGATTTCGTCGAGACCCAGGCCGATGACGTCGGTTTCGACACCCAGAATCACCACGGCGACTTCGGGCGCCAGGTGATGCGGGACCTCCGGCGTGGTGTGCAGGGCGATCGCCAGCCACACGTTCATTGCCTCCTGCTCGCTACGGCCGAAGTCCAGCAACAGTTTTCGAGCCAAGTCGGCTCCGTCGATCTCGAACCGCTGATGGTTGGTGCCGTACTCTGTCGTCAGCCCCAGATCGTGGAACATGCCGCCGACGTAGGCGAGTTCGGGATCGACCTCGAGTCCTCGCGCCGCGGCCTTCAACGACCCCCACAGAAACACCCGGCGGGAATGGTTGAACAACGTGTCGTCGGTCGCCTTCCGGACGATGGAGGTGGCCTCGCGGACCAACTCGGTATCCGGAATCGTCACTCCTGCAATGACTTCGGTCATGGTTGCCAGCTTTCCTCGAACTAAATTGGATACATTCCATTTTGTTCGAGAATCGGCTGCACCCACAGGGCGCGATCTGCCAGGCATCCCACAAATTAGGACATCGAAATCCGCGCGAGAGCTCAGACGTACTTCTCGTGCACGTAGCACCACCGCCAGTTCTCGCCCGGCTCGAACGACTGCACGATCTCGTGGCCCGGGGTCTGCGCATGAGCACTCGCGTGACGCATCGGCGACGAGTCGCAACAACCGACATGGCCGCACGTCAGGCACAGCCGCAGATGAACCCAGCGGGTACCGGCCGCAATGCAGTCCTGACATCCCTTGGTGGTCTGAGGGGTGACGAGGCGGACGTTTTTCAGGTGGGAGTCGCCGAAGATCGATGCCACGCCTCCACGGTAACCCCGCACAGCAGAATTACTCTGCGCCGAGCTGGACGTCGGCCAGGAACATCTCGGCCAATTTCGCGCTGGCCGGTCCGATGTGCGACTGCTCGGCCGACGCCAGATAGATCTGCCACACGATCGCGGGCCGAATCTCTATGGCGCGCAAGTCCGGAAAGCTCGCGGCTTCGCTGCCCGGCATGATGATGGTGCCGAGACCATGCCGAACCAGCCTGGCGGCGATCGCGTACTCGAGCGCCACTTCGTGCGGTGTGCGCGCGGTGACACCAGCCGCAGAGAAGGCTGCCTCGACAAGGCGCCTGAGACCGAACTCGGGCGGAAAGCCGATGAGGTCCTCTTCGCAGAGCTGTTTGATGTCCACCTGGCGATGCCGCGCAAGCCTGTGGTCGGCACGGCACACGAAAACCATCGGTTCCTGGCACATCAACTGCATCTGAATCCGCGGCGGGAATCGATCGGGTGCGGACACGAATGCGAGATCGAGTGAACCTTCCGCGATTGCAGAGAGGTAAGCGGCCGATCCGGTTTGACTTTGCCGCAGGCGAATCTGGACAAACGGATAGGTCCGGTGGAACTCCCCCAGCACCTTCGGCACGTCCAAGGTGCCGAACGAGATGAGCGACCCGAGGTCGACCGTACCGGACAGCTCACCGCGGTATTCGCTGAGTGAATCCTTCGCCAGCCGCGCACTCTGAATGACCTTGCGGGCATGCTCCCGAAACAGCTCGCCGGCCGGCGTGATCTTGATCTGCTGCTTGGAGCGGTCGAACAACTCGACGCCGAGTTCCTTCTCGAGCTTTCCGATCGACATGGACAGCGCGGACTGAACGACGTGCGCCTGCTGTGCCGCGCGCGAGAAGTTCATCTCGCCGGCCACCGCGAGGAAGTGTTCGAGCTGGCGGAGTTCCATTCCGCCAAACTATCAATGACACTGATCGAACACATCAAATCTGGTCATTGGACTTGATGGGTTGCGCTTGCTCTGATGGAGGTAGACCAAGGAGGAATCGCCATGCAAGCCATGACCGTCAGCGACCCCGATGCTGGTGTCAAAGGCATGTCCATGATGGACCTGCCCTACCCGCACGCCGCCGAGAACGATGTCGTCGTCCGCGTTCATGCCTCCGGCTTCACCCCCGGCGAGCTCGATTGGCCCAGCACCTGGACCGACCGCGCCGGTCGCGACCGCACCCCGAGCGTGCCCGGCCACGAATTTTCCGGCGTGGTCGCCGAATTGGGCTACGGCACAACCGGTCTGACTGTGGGACAGCGCGTGTTCGGGCTGACCGACTGGGCGCGCAACGGGACACTCGCTGAATACACCGCCGTCGAGGCCCGCAACCTCGCGCCCCTGCCGGCCGGCATCGACCACGTCGTCGCCGCCGCACTGCCGATCTCCGGACTGACGGCCTGGCAGGGCCTGTACACACACGGACATCTCACCGCAGGCCAGACGGTCCTGATCCACGGCGCCGCAGGCGGCGTCGGGTCGATCGCGGTTCAGCTCGCCCGCGAAGTGGGTGCATTCGTCGTCGGCACGGGCCGCACGGCCGACCGTGACCAGGTAATCGCTCTCGGCGCCGATACATTTCTCGACCTCGAGACCGAAGAGCTGGAAGCCGCCGGCGCAGTCGACGTCGTGTTCGACGTCATCGGAGGCGACATCCTCGCCCGCTCAGCGTCTCTCGTGCGCGAAGGCGGCACCCTCGTCACCATCGCCGAGCCGGCCCAGGTATTGCCCCGAAACGGCCGCGCGGTTTTCTTCGTCGTCGAACCCGACCGCTCCCAGCTGATCGAGCTCGCCGCCCGGTTGCGCGATGGGCGTCTCAAACCCGTCGTCGGCATCGTCCGGCCCCTTGCCGAAGCCGTAGCGGCATTCGCTCCGGGCCGGCGCGCCCGCGGGAAAACCATCATCCAAATCACCGAAGGCGCCGTCGCGTGATCGGAAGATACTGCGCCATGGCACTTTTGGTGGCGGCCGCGTTCACCGGGACCACAGGGTGCACGTCGCAGACGAAGCACGCCACCGCGGAGCCGCCCGCCGAAACGCTGAGCCCATTGATCGAGCAGGCGCTGCCCAACGTCCCGGGTAAGACGTTCACCTCTGCGGTCGTCGAGTTCCCGCCCGGCGCACACGCGGCGCCGCACCGGCACGGCAACGCATTCATCTACGCCTACGTCCTCGAAGGAGCCGTGCGCAGCCAGGTCGACGACTCACCCGTCACCGAGTATCACCAGGGCCAGAACTGGGTGGAGCAACCGGGCGCCCACCATGTGCTCACCGAGAACACCAGTGCGACCGAAAGCGCCAAGCTACTCGTCGTCTTCGTCTCGAACACCGGGGACAAGCTGAAAGTCGATGACCCCCATCAGTAAATAGCCGCTGCCCGGAGCGCGTCAGCTGGCGGCTTCGCGTGAAAACTGGTGAACTGGACCCGATTCGGGACAGATGGGCGGACACGGTGACACCTCGCTATGACATCGTCGTCGCCGGTGGCGGACCGTCGGGCTCCGCCGCGGCCTGGCACGCGGCGCACGTGGGCGCCAAGGTGCTGATCGTGGACAAGGCGGAGTTCCCCCGGGACAAACCGTGCGGTGACGGATTGACCGCCCGCGCCGTCAGTTACCTGCAGGAGATGGGCCTGGCCGACGAAGTCTCCACCTTCCACCGGGTCAACCGGGTCACGGTGTTCAGCCCGAGTCGGTGGGAGATGTCCTTCCCGAGGCGCCCCGGCATGCCCGACCACGGACACACCGTCAGCCGTACCCACTTGGACGCGGTCTTGCTCCGGCATGCCGAGAAGGCCGGGGCCGAAGTTCGCGAAGGTGCCGAAGTGGCCGGACCGGACCTCGACGCCGACGGTCGGGTGGTCGGCGTGGTCCTCAAGACCGGGGAGAAGATCGCGGCAGATGCGGTGATCGCCGCCGATGGCGCGTACTCACCCGTCAAGCGGGCACTGCACATCGATTCGCGGTACAACGGCTACGCGGCCATCGCGATTCGCGCGGAGATGCACGCCGACCGGCCGGACAACGATTCGCTCGACATCTACCTCAAACTGCAGTTCCAGGGCGATCAGCTGCCCGGCTACGGCTGGGTGTTCCCGATGGGCAACAACAGGTTCAACATCGGCGTGGGCTACGTCAACTGCTACCGGAACTGGCAGGCCATCAACGCCACGCAGTTGCTCGACGATTTCCTGCGCTCCCTGCCGCGCGAGTGGCACCTGCCGCCGATTGCGGACCTGAAGAAGAGGAAGAGCGTGCGGGCGTGGCGACTGCCGATGGGTTTCACCGCCTGGCCGCCGTGGCGTCCGGGCGTGGTCTTCACCGGCGACGCACTCGGTGCCGCCAAACCTGTTTCAGGCGCGGGCATCTCGAAAGCACTCGAATCCGGATTGGTCGCCGGCGAAAGCGTGATCGCGGCGCTACAGAACGGCGGCCCAAACGACTTCACCAACTACACCCAGCGCCTGGAGTCGGCCTGGGGTAGGGAGTACCGCATGGGCCGCTACGGCCACAAGCTCGCCGGCATTCCTGCCATTCCGAACACCGGCATCAAGCTCCTCGACAAAGGGCTCGTACGCGACTGCGCACTCAGGGTGATGTACGGGAAATCGCACGGTCCCCTGCATACGTACTGACAGGCTGCGGCCCTACCGCGGCGTCCCGCCGCCGTCGACGATGACGACCTGCCCGGTGATGTAACTGCCTGCGCCCGAACACAACAGCAGCGCCGTACCCACCATTTCGTCGGGGTTCGCCAGCCGCTTCATCAGGGTGTTACCGGCCATCACATCGATCACCGCCTGCGGGTTGTTGCGCACCATGTCCGTGTCGACGGGGCCGGGGGCGATGGCATTGACCCGGATGCCGTCGGCCACGTAGGCGGCGGCCATCGACCGGGTGAACGACAGCAGCGCCGACTTACCCGCGGCATACATCGACACGAACGGGGCGAACTGGAACGCGCCGACCGACGACATGTTGAGGATGGCGGCGGCCGGGCTGGTCTTCAAGTGCGGCAACGCTTTCTGCACCAGGAACACCGGACCACGCAGGTTGGAGTCGTACGACTTGGCCCACCCTTCGGGCGTCATCTCCCCCAGCGGTTGGGCGAGCGCGTTCGCCGCGTTGTTGACCACGACGTCGATGCCGCCGAACTCCGCGACGGCGGCCTCCACCAACCGATCGAGGTCGTCGAGGTTGCCCATGTTCGTGGGCACGCCGATTGCCTTCCCGCCCAGTCCGCGCAGGTGCTCGGCCGCTGTCTCGCAGGCGTCGGGCTTGCGGCTCGCGACCACCAGATTGGCGCCCGCGAGCACGAACCCCTCGGCCATCGCGAGGCCGATACCGCGCGTCCCGCCGGTCACGATGACGGTGCGGTCGGTCATGTCGAACAGGCGGTCAAAACTGGTGCGGTCCATGACTAGCAGTAGAACACAGGGGTTTGGACCCGTCAGGAGAGCCTGTGCCGCTTCAGTCGGCGCTCGCTCACGAACTCCCGCGCCACCCCGGTCACCGGATCGACGAACGCGAGCCGGTGCGCGAGCAGCTGTAGCGGCGTCGAGAAATCGCCGGGTGCGACGTCAAGCACCGTGGGGTACAAGGGATCCCCGTCAATGGGCAGACCGAGCGAGTTCATGTGCACCCGCAGCTGATGGGTACGGCCAGTGGACGGCGCCAGCCGGAACAGCCCGTCCCCCAACGGCGAAACCATCGTCACCGCATTCACCTCGCCGGGCTCCACGACAGCCTGTAAAGACCCGCGCCGCTTCACAATTCGGTTGCGTATTTCGACCGGCTCGGCCAGCGTCCCAGCCGACGACCGTGCCAGATACGTCTTGGACACCGCGCCCGCGGCGAACATCGTCTGATACGCGCCGCGTACTTCGCGCCGCGCGGTGAACACCAGCACGCCCGCCGTCAGCCGGTCCAGCCGATGTGCCGGCGAGAGTTCCCACAACCCCAGTGACCGTCTCAGTCGCACCAGCGCCGTCTGCACCACATGCCCGCCGCGCGGCATGGTCGCCAGGAAATGTGGCTTGTCGACCACGACGATGTTCTCGTCGCGGTACAGCACCGGCACGTCGAACGGGACGACGACCTCGTCGGGCAGGTCCCGGTACCAGTAGATGAACGCGCCGGCCGGCAGCTCCGTCACATCGGAGACAACCGAGCCGTCAGCGCAAAGCACCTCGCCGGCAAGCACTTTCGCGGCCGCGTCGGCGCCGAACCGGGACCGCAGCTCAGTCAGTACCGGCCCGCCGTGCACCCGCAGCCGGGCAGGCCCGATCCCCTCGTATCCGGGGCGGACGGGCAGGCTCAATCGAGCGGCACCGGCTCGAGGATCTCCGCGCGGGATTCGGGGGCCGCCGCTCGCAGCGCATCGGCCGATTCGTCGTCGGGCTGTGTCTGCGACAGCACCTCGGCTTCGACGCGAGCCAGGTACGTCGCGACCTCACGGTCGATGTCCTCGGCGCTCCAACCCAGTACCGGCGCAATGACTTCCGCGACCTCGCGGGCGCAGTCCACGCCGCGATGCTGGTATTCGATCGAGATGCGCATGCGGCGGGCCAGGATGTCCTCGAGGTGCAGGGCGCCCTCGGCCGCGGCGGCGTACCAGGCCTCGACCTTCAGGTAGACGGGCGCCTCGGTGATGGGCTCCAAAAGATCAGGCCGGACTGCGGCATTCTCGCGGGCCATGTCGAGCACCTCGCCGATCAGCGACCCGTAGCGGTCCAACAGGTGGCGCACCCGGTACGGATGCAGCCCGTAGTGCTGGCCGACGTGTTCGGTCTGGTTGATCAGCGCGAAGTAGCCGTCGGCGCCGAGCAGCGGCACCTTCTCTGTGATCGACGGCGCCACCCGCGTCGGCACGAACTCACTTGCCGCGTCGATGGCGTCCTCGCCCATGACCCGGTAGGTGGTGTACTTGCCGCCGGCGATGGCGACCAGGCCCGGGGCCGGCACCGCGACGGCGTGCTCGCGGGACAGCTTGGAGGTCTCTTCACTCTCACCGGCCAGCAGCGGGCGCAGGCCCGCGTAGACGCCGTCGATGTCGTCGTGGTTGAGCGGGGTCGCCAGCACCTTGTTGACGTGCCCGAGGATGTAGTCGATGTCGGCCTTCGTCGCCGCCGGATGCGCCAGGTCCAGGTTCCAGTCGGTGTCGGTGGTGCCGATGATCCAGTGCGTGCCCCACGGGATCACGAACAGCACCGACTTCTCGGTGCGCAGGATGATCGCCACCTCGCTGACGATGCGGTCCCGCGGGACGACGATGTGCACGCCCTTGGAGGCGCGGACCCGGAACCGGCCGCGCTGCTTCGACAGCGCCTGAATCTCGTCGGTCCACACCCCGGTGGCGTTGACCACCACGTGGCCGCACACCTCGGTCACCGCACCGGTCTCGGAGTCGCGGACCCGCACGCCGGTGACCCGGTCACCCTCGCGCAGCAGCGCCACGACCTGCGTCGAGGTGCGGACCACGGCGCCGTAGTGCGCCGCGGTGCGGGCGACGGTCATGGTGTGCCGGGCGTCGTCGACGACGGTGTCGTAGTAGCGGATCGCGCCGATCAGTGAGCTGCGCTTGAGGCCCGGAGCCAGCCGCAGTGCCCCGGCCTTGAGCAGGTGCTTCTGCGCGGGCACCGACTTGGCGCCACCCAGCTGGTCGTACAGGAAGATGCCGGCGGCGATGTAGGGGCGCTCCCAGAGCCGCTTGGTCAACGGGAACAGGAACGGCAGCGGCTTCACCAGGTGCGGCGCCAAGGTGGTCAGGGACAGTTCACGCTCGTACAGCGCCTCGCGCACCAGGCCGAACTCGAGCTGCTCCAGGTAGCGCAGGCCGCCGTGGAACATCTTGCTGCTGCGGCTGGACGTGCCGGAGGCAAAGTCGCGTGCCTCGACCAGGGCGACCTTCAGGCCGCGCGTGGCCGCGTCGAGGGCCGCACCGGCGCCGACGACGCCGCCACCGATCACGATGACGTCGAACTGCTCGGAGCCCAAGCGGTTCCACGCGGTGTCGCGCTGCACCGGACTCAGCAGGGTCTGCCCATTGCCCGGACCGGGAATCGGGTCACTCACGGCGGAACTCCTCGTGGTTACTCGTCGGTAGGCCTTGCCTGACCGAGCCTACGTGGTCGGCCGATATTCGTGCGTCAGTCCAGATCGTCGTGAGCCATGAGCCGGCGGGCCGTTTCGATGATCGAGCCGGACAGCGACGGGTAGACCGACAGCGTCTGGGCCAGATCGGTCACCGAGATGCGGTTCTGCACCGCCAGCGCGATCGGCAGGATCAGCTCGGACGCGATCGGCGCGACCACCACACCGCCGATCACCACGCCGGTGGCCGGACGGCAGAAGATCTTCACGAAGCCGTGCTCGAGCAGCGACATCTTGGCGCGCGCGTTGGTGTTCAGCGGCAGCATCAGGGTCCGCGCCGGGACGGTGCCGGCGTCGATCGCGGACTGCGGCACGCCGACCGCGGCGATCTCGGGGCGGGTGAACACCGCCGCCGCGACCGTCCGCAGCTTGATCGGCGAAACCCCTTCACCCAGTGCGTGATACATCGCGATGCGGCCCTGCATGGCGGCCACCGAGGCCAGTGGGAGCAGGCCCGTACAGTCACCCGCGGCGTAGATGCCCGACGCTTTGGTGCGCGATACCCGGTCGACCGTCAAGTAGTTGCCCGGACCGAGCTCGATGCCCACCTTCTCCAGTCCCAGGCCCGAGGTGTTGGGCACCGAGCCGATGCTCATCAATGCGTGGCTGCCCTCCACCACACGGCCGTCGGCCAGGCTGACCTTGACGCCGGTTTCGGTGCGGACCACCGAGTCGGCGCGGGCGTTCTTGACCAACGTCACACCGCGCTCGGAGAACACCTCTTCCAGCACGGCGGCGGCATCGGAGTCTTCGTGGGGCAGGATCTGGTCGCGGCTGGCGACCACCGTGACCTTGACGCCCAGTTCGGTGTAGGCGTTGCAGAACTCGGCGCCGGTGACGCCGGAGCCCACGATGACCAGGTGCTCCGGCAGGTCGGTGAGGTCGTACAGCTGACGCCAGTTCAGGATGCGTTCACCGTCTGGCACTGCGTTGGGCAGCACCCGCGGGCTGGCACCGGTGGCGATCAGCACCACGTCGGCCTTCAGCACGCCGGAGCGCCCGTCGGGGGTCGTGACCTTGACCCGGTGGTGCGCCATTCCCGGGATGCTGTCGACGAGCTCGCCGCAGCCGGCCACCACGTTGACCCCCGCGCGCAGCAGCTGCCCGCCGATGTCGACCGACTGGCTGCGCGCGAGCGTCTTGACCCGGTTGTTGATCTGCGGCAACGAGATCTTGGCGTCCTCGATCTTGATGTCGAAGCCCAGCCCGTCAGCGCGGCGCAGCTCGGTGCGCACGCCGGTGGACGCGATGAAGGTCTTTGACGGCACACAGTCCCAGAGCACACAAGCGCCACCGATACCGTCACGGTCGATGACGGTGACGGCGGTTGCCTCAGGGCCGTAACCGGCGGCAACGAGGGCTGCTTCATACCCGGCGGGACCGCCGCCGATGATCACGATGCGGGTAACCACGGCTACATCTAACCCCGAGTTGGGTGTTGGTCGCCGGACAACAAGCCGTAGGCTTGCCCGGTGCCGCTCTACGCCGCTTACGGATCGAACATGCATCCGGAGCAGATGCTTCAGCGGGCCCCTCATTCTCCGATGGCGGCCACGGGGTGGCTGCACGGCTGGCGGCTGACGTTCGCCGGCGCCGACATCGGCTGGGAGGGCGCGCTGGCGACGCTGGTCGAGGATCCGCTCTCGAAGGTCTTCGTCGTGCTCTACGACATGACCCGCGAGGACGAGGACCGCCTCGACCGCTGGGAAGGCTCCGAGCTGGGGATCCACAAGAAGATCCGCTGCCGGGTGCACCGGGTGTCGTCGGACACCTCGACCGACCCCGTGCTGGCCTGGATGTACGTCGTCGACGCCTGGGAGGGCGGGCTGCCCTCAGCCCGGTACCTCGGCGTCATGGCCGAGGCTGCCGAGATCGCCGGCGCCCCCGCCGACTACGTCCACCACCTCCGCACCCGCCCGTCCCGCAACATCGGCCCCTAGTTTTTCCCGCGAGCGTGCGCGCAACCCCCTCCCCGCGAGCGTGCGCGCAACCCTCCCGCGAGCGGCCGTGTTTGTACAGCGACACACCGAGTTTCGCGTGTAATTCGAGGCCGCTCACGCGGCCCGAGCGCGACCAAACTGCGCGTTGATCCGGGCGACGAGATCCTCCGGGCGGTAGCGGACGTCCTCGAACACGATCGAGATCGCGGTCCAGCCGACGTCCATCAGCGCCGAGGCCCGTGCCCGGTCGGCCAACATCGCGTCTGCTCCGCTGTGCCAATCCAAACCGTCGTACTCGGCAGCCACCTGGTACTGCGGCCACGCGAAATCGAGTCGGCGCAGCTGTCCCCGGCCATCGACGACCTCGTACTGCAGTTCGGGCATCGGCAAGCCGTAATCGATCATCGCCAGCCGTGCCTCGCTCTCCATCGGTGACTCGGCGCGCGGATCCGCGACAGGCAACAACTCCCTCACCACGACGATCCCGCGGCGTCCGGCCTGTGTGGTCACCGCCCGCGACAGCTCCACCCGGTCGCAGGTTCCCGAACGCAACGCGGCGTCCAGCGTCGCCAACACCCGTGGCCGTCGCAGCGAACGTGCGACCTCAATCGCGGTCCACGCCGGCGCAGTAGCGGGCCGCCCCTGGGCGATCGCCATCGGTGCGCCGTCCCGGCGATGGATCACCAGCCCGTCTGCATGCCTCAGATGTGAACCCACCGGGTTCAGCACATGCAGGTCCTTCGGCTCCTCGGTATCGAATCCGTAGAGCGCCGCCGCCGTGCCCAGGCAGACGGGCACCGGTTTGCCTGCTGCGAGGTAGAGCCCGCGGAGCCGAGTCCAGTCGTCAGGTTCGCTCCGCGAATAGATGCCTTGCCAAATGCGTTCCAGCGCACCTGTTCTCAGGTGGGCGTCAAAGGTCCTGCGCGACAGCATCTGCAGAATCTGGGCGCTGGTCGCAACGCCGTCCTGGCGGTCGAGCAGGGCTTCGAGGTCGACGTTCACGACACCGATGGTCGGCGTCCGTGCGCCGGACCGAAAGGCGCTTCAGGCGATCTGTGGATCAATCACGAACTGTGGAATTTCACGACCGACGGATCAACGCGCACTTTCGTCGCGCTCGTCGGCCGCGAGCGACCCCGAAATGAACGCGAAATGCGGCGTGTCGGCGTACAAACACGGCCGCTCGCGGGAGGTGTGTCCCCGCGTGCAGGCTCGCGGTTAAAAGGCGGCGGCCTGCTCGATGATGTTGACCAGGACCTGGACGCCGACGCCGAGCGCGCGCTCGTCGAGGTCGAAGGTCGGCTGATGGAGATCCAGCTGCGGGCCGACGCCGGGCCAGACGCCCAGACGCGCCATGGCTCCCGGCACCTCTTCCAGGTACCACGAGAAGTCTTCGCCGCCACCGGATTGCTTGGTGTCGGCCAGGGCCTCCGCACCCAGCGCCTCGATGGCGTGGGTCATGATCCGGGTCGAGAGCTCCTCGTTGACCACCGGCGGGACGCCACGGCGGTACAGCACCGTGTGATCGACGTTCAGCGGCGCCAGCAGCGACGAAACAATCTCGCGGACAATCGATTCCATCTCCACCCAGGCGTCCCGACTGGCGGTGCGGATGGTCCCGGCCAGGGTTCCCGTCTGCGGAATGGCGTTCGATGCGAAACCGGCGTTGACCGCGCCCCACACCATCACGGTGCTGTGCCGCGGGTCGACGCGACGCGACAGGATGCCGGGCACCCCGGTGATCAGTGCACCGAGCGCGTAGACGAGATCACCCGTCAGATGCGGGCGGGACGTATGCCCACCCGGCGAGTGCAGGGTGATCTCCATCTGATCGGCAGCCGACGTGATGGGCCCCGGAATGGTGGCGACCTTGCCGACCTCGAGCCGCGGATCACAGTGCAGCGCAAAGATTCTCGACACACCGGCCAGTGCGCCCGCAGATATCGCGTCCAGCGCGCCACCGGGCATCAGCTCCTCGGCCGCCTGGAACACCAGGCGCACGCCGACCGGCAGCGTCGGCGCCGACGCGAGCGCCAACCCGGTGCCGA
>Ga0265327_10002110_pt1 | contig 22060 bp, 17 predicted proteins | sample 41621metaG_FD_202089 | JGI IMG/M metagenome (GOLD analysis project Ga0265327, IMG submission 202089) | Rhizosphere microbial communities from Carex aquatilis grown in University of Washington, Seatle, WA, United States - 4-16-21 metaG | ecosystem: Host-associated > Plants > Roots > Rhizosphere...
CGGGGCCCGGCGGCCACCCGGATGAAGTACGGCGCCTCCACATCCTTGGCCGGGGCGCCCCAGCCCGAGGCGAAGCGGATCACCGAGCGCGCGCCGCCGGGGCCGGTAAGCTCAAGGCGGTAGTCCCCCCAGCCCAGACGCCGCGCGATGCGCGCCGGAGCGCCGGCGGCGATATTGAGGCCGCCCTTCTGCACGACGATGTCGCGGCTGGTGCGCCGCCATTGCCAGCGGCCGTTCTGCTGGAACCAGTCATAGTCCCAGTGCTCGGCGATCAGACTGTAGGCCACCCCGTCGGCGGCGATGCGCTTGCCGGCCGGGTCGGCGGCGATGATGTTCAGGGCGATGGTGGGGTCGCCGCCGCCGCCGCCGGAATCGGCCTGGTCGACCTTGACCCCCAGATAGAGCGCCCGGGTGCGAAGCTTGAGATTGAGGTCCTGACGCACAGGGCGGCCGCCCGGCTCGAAGACGCTGGCCACGAAGGCGGCCACCAGCGGCTCGGCGGTGTCCCCGGCCTCGCCGGCGTTGATCGCCGAGACCGCCCGGCCCGCGCCGTCCGTGACGCTCTGCCCCAGGTCGAGGAACTTCTCCTGGAACGGCTTGACCTGGTCGCCCCATTGATAGCCATCGAACTGTGGGAAGGGGTTGGGGTCCACCCGCAGGCGGGCCTCCCCCTGGGTCTGCAGTCCGGCGCCCGGGGCGCCATAGAGGAAGCGGGCGGAGATCTCCACATTGCGGACTTCGCCCGCCTTCAATGGCGTGGCGTCCTGGCCCACGGCGGTCACCGCCAGACGCTGGGGGGCGAAGTCCTCCACCGAGAACGACATCTCGCCGGCGGGCTTGTCCAGGCCGTCGATCTCCACCCGGGCGGACCAGCGGCCCCGGGGGGAACTCTTCGGCAGGTCCACGTCGGCGTTCACCGAACCCTGCGGCGCGCTGGCGAAGGGATAGCGTCTGAACTCCACCCCGGAGGGCCTGCGCACCACGATGGCGCCCTTGCGATCCTTGACCGCCCGGATCTCCCGGTCGCGCAGGAGGGCGCTGACATGGACGGTCTCGCCCGGCCGATAGATGCCGCGATCCCCGTACAGGAAGGCGTCGACCGCGCCGGCCGAACTGCGCCCCGCCGTGGCCGGCCCCGCGCCCTCGGAGGTGCGGCCGCCTATGCCCTGCTTGGACAGGTCGACGGGCGCCCGCTCCAGGTCCAGGACCGCCAGGTCGCCCTTGTCCCCATAGGCCATGACCATCTTGGCCTGGGATGCCCCCTCGCCGGTGAGCAGGGCGTGGTCGAAACGCACATGGCCGTTGGCGTCGGCCTTGGCCTCGGCCAGGTCCTCGCCGTTGCGCGCCACCAGGGTGACGCGCAGGCCGGGGGCCACCTTGGCGGTCTTGAGGGAACGCACCACCACATCCAGGGCCTCGTCGCCGCTATAGGCCGACAGGGCCATGTCGGTGAACATCACCCATCGCCTGGCCTGGGCCGGTGGATTGGAATCCTCGGCTGCGTCCTTGAGCTTGATGTTGCGGCCGCCCGAGGCGTCGCGGGCCTTGATCACATAGCCGCCGGGCTTCATGTCCTTGAGCACCGCGCCCAGGGGAAACACCGTGGTCACGCGCTCGCCGCCGGTTCCCGCCGCCACGGCGATCTCGCCCTTCCAGACCACCCGGCCTTCGTCGTCGGGACTGTCTGAGCCGTAGTCGTCGGCGTACTGGCCCTCGGCGGTCGGGTCCGGGGCGCTGATGGACTTGCGCACCAGATTGCGATCCACCACCCGCCAGACCTCGATGGAGAGGCGCTGGACATTCACGGTCTCGATCCCGACGCCGTCGGAATCCTCACGGGGCAGGATCACGCCCTGGCCGGCGAAGCCCACATAGGGCGGCTTCTCCCCGAAGGTGAAATCCACGTCGGCATTGGCCGCCAGGGCCTCACCGGTGCGGGCTGGCAGGCCCTTGAGCAGGGTGACGCGGCGGTCGGCGAAGCCCACCCCGGCGACGCAGAGTTCGGACTCCCGGGTCGAGACCGCCGGCGCATGGCCGAGGTCCGGCGAGACCAGCACGTAGTCGGCGTAGGACCTGTTGGCGTCCAGCGGTCGGGTGAGCTCGATACAGGCCATGGGCTCGGCCCTGGAGGTGTCGATCCGGGTGCGCCAGACCGCGAAGCCCTCGGGTTTGGGGACGCCACGGCGAGGCGCGCCGGGCCCCCGGGGCTTGCCGAACAGGCTCCAGCCCTCGGCGCCGGGCATCGGGCCGGCGATCGGGCCGTGCGGCGTGAAACCTTTGGCGGCGAGATAGCCCCCGCCGAAGGCGGCGATGACGATGGCCGCGGCGACGAGGCCGGGGACCCGGCTGGCCCGGGCCTGTCGCCACCAGCCCCGGGCCAGGGCGCGAACCGCCGCGAATCGATTGGGGGGCGAGGGCTCGGGCGCGCCGTCAGGCGTCTCGTCGCTCATGGCCCGCTCCCCCTGGACAGAATGTCGCAGGGGGATGGGAACGCGAAAGCGGCGGGGGCGTCAATCGCCGCCACGGCCCGGACCGCCAGCGGGGTGGGCTCCGTCCGTTCGCGAACTTTCCCCGGAGCGGCGAATGATGCAGCGCGGGAGGCGGCAACCGCTTGACAGGCCCGGGCGTTGAGGTCTCGACTGAGGAAATTGCTGCGACGCACAATGCTCTTCGCCTCCGAGACGCGATATGCCCGATCAACCCTTCGCCTACTCCCTGACCCACGAAGCCCAGGGCTGGTCATGGCAGGTCTATGACGCCGAGGGCGAGACCGTGGCCACCGGCGCCGACGCCAGCCAGTCCGACGCCCAGGCGGCCGTTGAGGCGACCATCCGTGAGGCCGCGGGCCTAGGGGGCTAGACCGATCGCTCGCGGATCGGCCCGCGGATTCCGAGCCGCGCCGCAGAACCTGAGCTGGAGTCCGTCGATCCGACTGACGAGATGGCTTGCGAATTAACCGCCCCGGGCGACCCTTCGTTTACTCTGGTTTGGCATCCTGACCTGCATCCCTGCGGATGAGGGTCCACGCGTGCGTTCAAAACTCAACATTCTACGGCCGCTCGAGAAGATCGCCGGCTGGTCGCACCGGGCGCTCAAGGCCCTGCGGGATGAGCGGGGCGCGGCGGCGGTGTTCTTCGCGGTGGCCGCCATTGTGCTGGCGCCGCTGACCCTCGGCGTCATGGATATCTATCTGGCCTCGGCCCAGCGCAATCAGCTTCAGGACGCCCTGGACGCCGCCACCCTGTTCGCGGCGCGCTCCTCAGCCACGGCCCTGACCACGCCAAGCATCCAGACTGTGGGCGCCCAGGCCCTGACGGGCAATCTTCAGCTGCCGCCAGGGGTCACCCTGGTGTCGTCCTCCTTCACCCTGAGCGGCTCCACGGTCACGGGCTATGCGGAAACCACGCCCTCCACCCTGGCTCCGGGCCTTTGGGCCCACACCAACATCAAGGCCAACTCCACGGTGATCCGGTCGCTGGACCGGCTGGAAGTGGCTCTGGTCCTCGACAATACGGGGTCCATGGCGGGGACCAAGCTCACCAATCTGAAGACCGCGTCCAACAACCTGATCGACACCCTGGTGACCGCAGCGTCCCAGAGCACCGACCCCGTGCCGCTGCGGATGTCGCTGGTGCCGTTCTCGATGACCGTGCGGGTGCAGACCACGACGCCCACCACCAACTACAACACCTCCACCCACTCGGGGACCGGTTTCCCGACCTGGATCGACCCCCAGGCCAAAGCGGACGTGGCGCTGGGCCTCGACACCATGACCACCCAGTCCGACCGCTTCACCCTGCTCAAGCAGATGAACAAGACGGCCTGGGAAGGCTGCGTCGAATCCCGCCGCCAGCCCTATGACGTGCAGGACACCCCGCCGAGCTCGGGCACGCCGGCCACCATGTTCGTGCCGTTTTTCTGGCCGGACGAGCCGGACGCCTCGGCAGGCTATACCGGCTACCCCAACGACTATCTGGGCGATGCGGCGTCGAATGGCTGGACCTGGTCGCAGCGGGAAAAGAACCAGGCCAAGTACACCGTCGCCTCCAAGACCGGCACCCAGTCACAGACGGGCTACAATTACGGGCCCAATGGCGGCTGCTCCATGCAGCCGCTGATCCGGCTCACCACCAACACCGCGTCCATCAAGACGGCGGTCAACGCCATGGTGGCGGTGGGCGACACCAATATCCCGATGGGCATGATGTGGGGCTGGCACACGCTTTCGCCCAATGCGCCCTTCGCCGACGGCTCCGCCTACGGCACCCAGCATCTGCAGAAGGTCATGATCCTGATGACCGACGGCGACAACACCATGGGGGACCCGTCGTCCACCTCGGAGCAGAACAAGTCCTATTTCAGCGGGCTGGGCTATATCTGGCAGAACCTCCTGGGCATCACCTCCGGCACAACCGCGCAGCGCCAGGCGGCCATGGACGCGCGCCAGGCCCTGGTCTGCAACAATATGAAGGCCCAGGGGATCGTCATCTATACGGTGCGGGTGGAGGTCACCACCGGCCCGTCCCCGGTGCTGCAGGGCTGCGCCTCGACCCCGGACAAATATTACGACGTGCAGGACGTCACCACGCTCAACGCGGTGTTCGCCTCGATCGCCGGGTCGATCAACAACCTGCGCATCTCGCACTGAGGGTCGCGACCCGGGCGCGGCGTCGATAACGTCGGGAAAGTAGGCGGTCTGAGCCTGCCGGACCGTCAGGCGGACCGGGCGCTCGGGGTTGCGACGGCCTGACGGCCCTCGCACCAGACCTGCTCCACCACTCGCAGCAGGCCCTCGGCGGTGATCGGCTTGGTGATGTGGCCGTCGGCGCCGGCCGCGGTGGAGGCCTGGGCGTGCTCGGGCATGGCGTTGGCGGTCAGGGTGTAGATCGGGGTCGGAGGTCCGCTGTTACGGGCCTCGCGGCGGCGGATGGCGCGGATGGCCGTCAGCCCGTCCATCACCGGCATCTGCATGTCCATCAGGATCAGGTCAAAGCTCGAGCGCGCTGCAAGGTCCACGGCTTCGGCGCCGTTTTCGACGCTGGTGAGGTCGACCCCCGCGGCGCCGAGGATCAGCTCCACAACACGGCGGTTGGTGGGGTGGTCCTCCGCCAGAAGGACCCGCATGGCCTGCAGATCGGCTTCCTCGTCGGCGGCGTGCTCGTGGTCGCCCCACATCTCAACCGCCCCGGTGCGGCGCGGAAGCTCCAGGGTCAGGCGGAACACCGAGCCCTGGCCCGGGGTCGATTCGGCAGACAGTTCGCCGCCCATGGCCTGGGCCAGGGAGCTGGAGATGGCGAGGCCGAGGCCGGTGCCGCCGAACTTGCGGGTGATCGATCCGTCGGCCTGTTCGAAGCGGCCGAACAGCCGCGACCGGGCCTCCTCGTCGAAGCCGATGCCGGTGTCGGCCACCTCGAAGATCATATGGGTGGTGGTCTCGTCGCGCCGGGCGCGAACGGAAAGGCGCACCTCCCCCTGGGCGGTGAACTTCACCGCATTGCCCAGCAGGTTGGAAAGGATCTGGCGGATCCGCGGGGCGTCGCCCTGGTAGGCCCCGAGAGCGTAGGGCTCGATCTCCACCTTCAGGGCCAGGTCCTTGGCCTCGGCGCTGGCCTGGAACAGGGCCGCGCAGGCATTTACCGAGGTGGCCAGGTCGAAGGGCTCGGGGCGGATCTCCAGCCGGCCGGCCTCGATGCGCGCCAGGTCGAGGATATCGGTGAGCAGGGCCTCCAGGGTCTGGGCGGAGGTTTCGATCAGCCCCACCATCTCGGCCTGCTGCGGCGCGAGTTCGGTGCGGGCCAGGGCCCCGGCTATGCCCATCACCCCGTTCAGCGGCGTGCGGATCTCATGGCTCATATTGGCCAGGAACTCGCTCTTGGCCTTGTTGGCTGTTTCGGCCGTTTCCATGGCCTTGCGCAGTTCGAGTTCGCCGCGCTTCTGGGCGTCGACGTTGCGCAACACCCCCACCAGCCTGACGATGCGATTCTGTTCGTCCCGCAGGGCGTGAACGGCCGAGTGATGCCACTGATGCGGCCCGTCGGGGCGCATGATGCGATAGGTCTGCCGGAAGGCGGGCCCGCCCGCGGCATAGGCGTCCCAGGCGGCCCGGGCCGCTTCGCGATCATCCGGATGAACCCCGGCCCAGAAGTCGGCGCTCAACTGGTCGTAGGTGCGGGGAATGGAAGGCTCGGCGCCGGCCGAAGAGAGTTCCCGGCGCTTGAAATCCATCTCCCACATCTGCAGTTCGCCGATCTCCAGGGCGAGCTTCAGCCGGTCTGCGGCGTGCCGGGCCTCCTCCAGCGCCTCAACTGTGGAGGTGACGTCAATGGACATGATCAGCAGGCCGCCGACCCTGCCCACGGCGTCGCGCCAGGGGGTGATCTCGACGCGGACCCATCTCGGGCTGCCGTCCGGCAGGGCGATCTGCACCCGATCGTTCTGTACGGATTCGCCGGTCAGGCAGTGGTTATAGACCTCACGCCAGCGCAGGCTCTCCGGATAGGTCTCGTAGAGCACCTTGCCGACAATGTCCGGCAACTGCCGTTCCTGGCGCCAGCGCGGGCTGGCCTGGATCACCCGCATCTCGAGGTCGGTCATACAGATGGCCACCGGGGCCCCCTCGACGAAGGCGGCCACGAGGTTGTGGGCCTCGACGGCTTCGGTGGTCACCCGGGCCAGACGGCTCTGGGCCAGGCAGCGATCGCACTCATTTGCGGCGATGGCCGCCAGGTCGGTGAGATAGGCGGCAAGGTCGGGGTCGAACGAATGCGGGGTGTCATCGACGATGCAGACCACGCCGATGCGATCGCCGCTCGCCAGCCGGATCGGGGCGCCGGCGAAGAAGCGGCAGCCTGCAGGGCCGGCGATATGGGGATGGTCGCGCCACCGGGCCGACGCCTGGGTGTCCTCCACCCACAGGACCTCATCGGAGGCGATGGCGGCGGCGGTGAAGGAGTTGGCCACAGGCACATCATGGCCCCAGCCCTCGGTCACGGCGACCCGCCAGGTGCGCTCGGCGTTCACCAGCACCACGTCGGCGTCCATGCGGCTATGGGCGCGCGCGAGCCGGCCCACGCGCTCGAAGATCGCGCGCAGGTCCGCCATGTCCAGCGCGCCGATCGCGGCCAGACGCCCGGCATCGTTCACCGAGGTCTCTTCGGCCATGGTGACTCCCCCCACAGAACCGGGGGAGGATGCCTGCGGTCCGGTTAAATTTCCGTGGCCGTCAAAATGTGTCGCAGGGGATCAGAGCAGCTTGATCTCGCGCAGCCGCTCCTTGAGGAACTCGTCGGCGGTGATGGCTTGGGGGTAGCGGTCAGGGCGCCCGGCGTCGACGCATTCCGGCAGGGTGGCGATCTCGTAGTCCGGATTGAAGTGCAGGAAGAACGGCGTGGAATAGCGCGGGAATCCACGGCGTTCGGGCGCCGGATTGACCACCCTGTGGGTGGTGGAGGGCAGGGCGTGATTGGTCAGCCGCTGCAACATGTCGCCGATATTGCAAACCACCGAGCCGGGGGGCGGGCTTATGGGCAGCCACGCGCCGTCGCGGGTCATCACCTCCAGCCCCGCCTCCTCGGCGCCCAGCAGCAGGGTGATGACATTGATGTCCTCGTGGGCGCCGGCGCGGATATTGGGGCCGTCCTTGGGGACCGGCGGATAGTGCAGCAGGCGCAGGATCGAGTTGCCGGCGTCCACGGTGGGCTCGAAAAACGCCCGCTGGAGCTTCAGGTAGTGGGCGATGGCCTGCAGCACCTGCCGGCCCAGGTCGTCCAGGGCGCCGAACAGCCAGGCGACGTCAGGGTGGAAGAGCGGGATTTCAGCCGGCCAGACATTGGGTGGCATGAGGTCGGCATATCGATGGCCGGCCGGCAGGTCGCGGCCCATGTGCCAGAATTCCTTGAGGTCGAAATGCGCCTCGCCCTTGGCGGTCTCGATCCCGAAGGGCGTGTAGCCGCGCTGGCCCCCTGAGCCCACCACATAGCGGCGCTTCACATCGTCCGGCAGGGCGAAGAAGGCCTTGGTGGCGGCGAGCGCGGCCTCGACCCGCGCCTGGGGAAGGTCGTGGTCTGAAACCACCGCGAACCCGTAGCGGGCGAAACTGGCTCCGAGATCGCGGGAGAACCCTTCAAAATCCCAGCTGAAGCGGGTGAAGGAGACGGGCTCGATGGCGGCTTGCAGGGTCGTGTCGGTCATGGGTCTCCCCTACACCCGGCGACGCGCCCGGCCAATCTCCGGAGGAACCCGGAGGGGGTGCCCCTCAGGAACCGACCTTGGCCTTCGGCGTCCGGGGCGCCTTGGGATGGCCTTCGCCATGCCCCGGCGCGGCCTCGGGCGGCGGCGAGGCTTCCAGCAGACGGGCGGCGGCGGCGGCCTCCTCTTCCTCGTCGTCGAACCGCATCTGTTCCAGGTCGGCCCGCAACAGGCGCTCCATGGTCTCGTTGGCGTCGCGGCTGGCCAGGATGTAGCGGTCCTCGCCCCAGACCGGGGCCAGGCGCTCGAAAGCGGCCAGATCGTGCTTGCGGAACAGGCCCGCGGCCTTGGCGGCGCGCCGGGCGGGGAAGCCCAGACGCTTCAGCGCCCGCTCGCCCAGCTTGAGCGCGCTCTCGAAGGTCTCACGCTCCACACCGTCGGCGCCTTTCTTGAGCAGATCGTAGGCGTGGCGGCGGTCCCAGGCCCGGGCCAGGATGGTGAGATTGGGAAAGGCCTGGCGGGCCGCCTCCACCAGCTCGACCGCCTTGTCCTGGTCGTCGATGGCCACCACCAGGAGCCTGGCCTTTTCGGCGCCGGCGGTGCGCAACAGGTCAATACGGCTGGCGTCCCCATAGTGCACCTTGCGGCCGAACCGGCGCAGCAGCTCGATCTGCTCGATGCTGGAGTCCAGCGTCACCACATTGAAGTCGTTGGCGATCAGCAGGCGGCTCGCCACCTGGCCGAACCGGCCGAAGCCGGCGATGATCACCTGGGGATCGCCCTCGTCGAACGGCGTGTCTTCCGGCTCCGTCCGGGCCTCGTCATCGCGGCTGAGGACCAGACGCTCATAAAGCGCGAAGGCCAGGGGGGTTAGCGCCATGGACACCGCCACTACAGCGGAGAGCAGCTTGGCGAGCTCAGGGTCGATCACCCGCGCGCCCACAGTGAAGGTCAACAGGACAAAGGCGAACTCGCCGCCCTGGGCCAGGGAGACCGCCGTCGCGCCGGATTCCCGCGGACTCATCCTGAAGGCCCGGGAGACGCCGTACATGGCCAGGCCCTTGAGGGCCATCAGTCCCAGGACCATGCCGGCCAGCACCCAGGGCTGGCGGGCCACCACGGCGAAGTCCAGGCCGGCGCCCACGGTGATGAAGAACAGGCCCAGCAGCAGGCCGCGGAACGGCTCGATGTCGGTTTCAAGCTCCCGGCGGAACTCGCTCTCGGCCAGGACCACCCCGGCCAGGAAGGCCCCGAGCGCTGGGGAAAGGCCCACCAGTTGCATCAGGGCGGCCACCGCCACCACCAGCAGGAGGGCGAAGGCGGTGAAGATCTCCCGCAGCCGGGCGGCGGCGATGAAGCGGAAAATGGGGATGGTGAGATAGCGTCCGACCACCACCACCGTGCCCACGGCCCCCATCACCGCGACAGGGCGGGCCCAGGGGGGCAGGGCCGCGAGGATGCCACTGTCGTTTCCGGCGGCGGCGGCCGCGGCGGCATGGGGATCGGCCGCCAGCAGGGGCAGAAGGGCGAATAGCGGGATCACCGCCAGGTCCTGGAACAGCAGTACGCCAAAGGCCGCTTCCCCGATCGGACCCTGGCGCAGGCCTTTCTCCTCCAGATTGGCCAGGACGATGGCCGTCGAGGACATGGCGAGCACCACGCCGGCCGCCACGGCGACCCGCGCCTCGATCCCCATGGCCATGCCGGCCAGGGCCAGCAGGATGGCGGTGGCGACGAGCTGGACGGCCCCCAGGCCGAAGATCGCGGTCCGCATCCGCCAGAGCAGGGCGGGACGCACCTCCAGGCCGATGAGGAACAGCAGGATCACCACGCCGAACTCGGCGAAGCGCATCACGTCCGCCTGAGGTCCCACCAGGTCCAGGGCGAAGGGGCCGACAATCACGCCGGCGATCAGATAGCCCAGCACCGAACCCAGGCCGAGGCGCTTGGCGATGGGCACGGAGACCACGCCGGCGGTGAGATAGACCAGCGCCTGGATCAGGAGTCCTTCGCCGTTCATGGCGCGACGTGGCGGGGAGCTGGATGGGTCATGATCCGAATATGGACTCGGCCCCGCGGATTCGCGCATCGGAAAATCGACCGCCCTGTTCCCAAATGCTGCGCTGCGGCGTAAACCGGCTGCATGGCTGAGAAGACACGAAACGACGCGGTTGAGGCGCTGGCGGGCCAGCTGTTCGACGGCATGACCATCATGGCGGGCGGCTTCGGGCTGTGCGGCATCCCGGAGAACCTGATCGCGGCGATCCGCCTGGCGGGGACCAAGGGCCTGACCGTGGTCTCCAACAATTGCGGGATCGACGGCTTCGGCCTGGGGATCCTGCTGGAGAGCGGCCAGATCAAGAAGATGGTCTCGTCCTATGTGGGCGAGAACAAGCTGTTCGAGCAGCTCTATCTCTCCGGCGAGCTGGAGCTGGAATTCAATCCCCAGGGCACGCTGGCCGAGCGCATCCGCGCCGGCGGCGCGGGCATTCCGGCCTTCTACACCAAGACCGGGGTTGGCACCCTGGTGGCCGAGGGCAAGGAAGTCCGCGAGTTCGATGGCGAGATGTATGTGATGGAGCGCGGGCTCGTCGCGGACCTCTCGATCGTCAAGGCCTGGAAAGGCGACGCCGAGGGCAACCTCGTCTACCGGAAGACCGCGCGGAACTTCAATCCGATGATGGCGACGGCCGGCCGCGTGACCATCGCCGAGGTGGAGCAGCTGGTTGCGGTGGGCGCGCTCGACAAGGACAACATCCACACCCCCGGCATCTATGTGGACCGCATCTTCAAGGGCGGGAAATTCGAGAAGCGGATCGAGCGGGTCACAACGCGATCGAAACCCGAAAAGGCGAACGCTTAAGATGGCCTGGTCCCGTGACGAGATGGCGGCCCGCGCGGCGCAGGAACTGCGCGACGGCTTCTATGTGAACCTGGGGATCGGCATCCCGACCCTGGTGGCCAACTACATTCCCGCGGGAATGAGCGTGACCCTGCAGAGCGAGAACGGCATGCTGGGCATGGGTCCGTTCCCCTATGAAGGGGAAGAGGACGCCGACCTGATCAACGCCGGCAAGCAGACCATCACCGAGCTGGACTCCTCGTCCTATTTCTCCAGCGCCGACAGCTTCGCCATGATCCGGGGCGGACACATCGCCCTGTCGATCCTCGGCGGCATGCAGGTCTCGGCCAATGGCGACCTGGCCAACTGGATGGTGCCGGGCAAGGTGGTCAAGGGCATGGGCGGCGCCATGGATCTGGTGGCGGGCGTCAAGCGCGTGGTGGTGGTCATGGACCACATCGAGAAGTCCGGCGCGCCCAAGCTGCTCAAGGCCTGCACGCTGCCGCTCACCGGCAAGAACGTGGTGGACCTGCTGATCACCGACCTGGGGGTCTTCGAGGTGAACCGCGGCAAGTCGCCCCTCACCCTCACCGCGCTGGCGCCCGGGGTGGAGATGGACGAGCTCAAGGCGAAGACCGAAGCGCCCTTCGAGGTCGCCCTGGCCTGAGGCCTGGCCTTGTCGGCCGTGCAACCTCCTGCACGCCGAAGTCCGCCGCTGCATCCGGGGCCTGACGCCTGACCGGGCTATGCTCGCACCGCGATCAGCGCGGGAGGGTTGGCAGGATGAGCAGGTCGGGCGGCTGGGTCGTACTGTGGGCGGTGATGACGCCGTTGTCGGGTGTGGCGGCGACTCCGGCGGCCATTGACGTGCTGCGCCCCGCCGTGACCCCGCATTCCCCTGAAGGTCAGCCTGGCGCCGGTGCGGCCCACGGGTCAGAGGTCTGGCGGCGCGGCCTGGCCGAGGGCGCCAGCGCCGGCCTGATCCTGCTCAGCCTCGGCCTGGCCGGGGCGACGCTGCGAAGCTGGTCGCGACGGCCGAAGCCCGAGGCCGAGGCCTAGATCCGGATGGCTACTCTCGAAGCCTGAATCCGGATCTGAACTTCTGAAATTAGAGCATGATTCAACGATCGGACGATTCCGTCTGATCGCATCAGGCTCTAGCGCCAGCGCAGCGCCCAGGGCCCGAGCGCCGCGCCCAGGGCGGCGGTGGCCGCGACCCCCAGGCTGTACCAGACCGCCACGAAGGCCATGGTGTGTTCCGGGCAATGCAGGCCGTAGATGGTGGCGCCGAGCCCGCCGGCCAGCAGGCCCGCCGCGGCGCCGGCCAGGGCCAGCCGGGTGGGCGCGAGACTGCGCACCAGCCACAGGATGATCGCCAGGATCGGAATCGACAGGGCGAGGATATTGCGCGGACAGACGCGCCAGGACGCTCCCATCAGCATGGGCATGCGGTCGGCCGGCGCGGCCTGGGTGAACTGCCACAGTCCGGCCAGGGCCAGGAAGCCGAACACAGCCGCCGCCAGGACCAGACCCCGGCGCGGCGAGCCCACGGGGCGGGCCAGCCGGTCCACGCAGGCGAAGCCGGCGATCCCCAGCAGGCTGGTATAGAGCGCCTTCATCCAGAACATCCGGGGCATGGGCCCATGGCCGAGGTCCGGCCGGAACCCGAGCCACAGGGCCACCAGGATCAGCGCCACAAGGCCGCCCGCCGCCGCCGCCGCCGCGAGACGGGGCCGCACCGGGGCCGCGGGCTCCAGGTCCAGGCTCAGGGCCTCGATGAGGTCGTCAGTCTTCACGGGCGCCGTTCCGTTCGGTGAGCCGTTTCATGGCGCGGTGCAGGCTGACCTTGGCGGCGCCTTCGCTGACCCCCATCGCCCGGCCCGCCTCGGCCAGGCTGAGGCCTTCGATCTTCACGTCGCGAACCAGCTTGCGCTGCTTCTCCGGCAGGACCGACAGCAACCGCTCCAGGTCGGCGCGCACTGCCGGCCCGTCATCGGCAGGCTCGGCCAGCCAGTCGGACACGTCATCCAGGGGCACGTGCTTGCGAATGCGGTTGCGCCGCCAGTGGTCGATGAGCTTGTAGCGCGCCACCGCATGCGCCCAGGCCGTGAACGGCTGGGTCGGGTCATAGGTCATGCGGCGCCGATGCACGGCGAGCAGCGTCTCCTGCACAAGGTCCTCCACATCCGGCGAGCCGGCCTCCATCCGGCGGCCAAAGAAGATCCTCAGGCGGCCGCCGAGCAGAGACAGGAGCTCACGCCAGGCGGCGGCGTCGCCGGCCTGTCCGCGTAGCATCAGGGCCTTGAGGCGATCCTCGAGATCCGCGGCCACGCCGCCTGTCCCCCTCTATTCGCATCCGAGGGGCGGAGGGTTACACGGCCCGGGCTTTTGGCGGAAGCCAGGTTGCGGCGTAACCTGGGACGGCCGGTCTGCGTACTCCTGGTCGAGCCGGTCGCTCGCATCCTGAGCGACGTGGCCTGCGTAACTTCCCCGCCGGGTCTCCGGCCCGCCAGACGAGACAGATGACCATGAACCGCCCCTTCCTCGCCGCCTCCGCCGCCGTGGCCCTGCTGGCGGCTGGCGCCGCCCCCGCCGCCGACGCCTACAAGACGGCGATCTTCGCCGGCGGCTGCTTTTGGTCGGCCGAGCACGACATCGAACACACCCCGGGGGTCAAGGCCGTGGTGGTGGGCTATTCCGGCGGGACCCTGCAGCACCCGAACTACGAGAATCACGAGGGCCATCTCGAATCGATCCGGGTCACCTATGACCCGAAGCAGATCAGCTATCCGCAACTGGTGGACGCCTTTTTCCACCATATCGACCCCACAGACCCCAACGGCCAGATCTGCGACCAGGGCCCCAGCTACCGCACGGCCGTGTTCGTGGCCGACCCGGCCGAAAAGGCCGCTGCGGAGCAGGTGAAGACCCAGGTGGCCAAGGCCCTGGGCCACGGGGTGGCGACACAGATCCTGCCGGCCGGGACCTTCTGGATGGGCGAGGACTATCACCAGGACTACGCCCGCAAGAATCCGATCAACTACGGGGCCTATCGTATCGGGTGCGGCCGTGACGCGCGGCTGAAGGCGGTCTGGTCCGGCCACTGAGGATCGGTCCCCCACAGGGTCGTCCACAGGAATGTCGGCGGGCGATTCGCCGGCAGGGCCTGACAATGTTCCGGCATGCAATCAAGATGTTGTGTGGCTCGCGCCGCCCCGAGACGATAGGCGCCTGCCTTCCTGAAGGCAGGCGGCCAAGGGGATGCGTGTCCTAAAAGCAGCAGTGTCACAGCCTCTCGACAACCGTTACAAAAGCGTCACCCATTCTCGTAATTTCCGGGCTAGTAGGAAACCGATAGACGATGGGGCTGTCGCCGACGCGACGGATGGAGGGGATATGTTTTCGATGAAGCGGCTTGCCCAAGGGGCGGCGGTTGGTGCGTTGCTGTGCGCGATGTCGACGGCGGCTTACGCGCAGGAGACGACGTCTGCGGTGCATGGCGTCATCACCAACAAGGGCGCGGCGATCGCCAAGGCGTCGATCACTGCGGTCCATACGCCTTCCGGCACCAAGGCGTTCACCACCACCGAGGCCAGCGGCGCCTTCGACCTGCGCGGCCTGCGGGTCGGCGGTCCGTACACCGTCACCATTGCGGCGCCCGGCATGGCGCCCCGGGTGCTCAAGGACGTCTTTCTCGAGGTGGGCCAGACCCTGAACCTCGACACCGACCTCGGCGTGGCCGAAGTCGCCGAACTGGTGATCACCGGCTCCCGCACCCGCGACCAGGACCAGGGCCCGAAGACGGTGCTCGGCCAGGCGCAGATCGCCGAAGTGGTCAGCGTCTCCCGCGACCCGCGCGACCTCGCGCGCCGCGACATGCTGGTGGCCCAGGACATTTCGGGCTCCCGTCTCGGCGCCAATGGCGGCGGCGTGTCCATCGCCGGCTCCAATCCCCGCTATAACCGCATCGCCGTGGACGGCGTGGCGGCGCAGGACAATTTCGGTCTCGCCCAGGGCGGCATGACCACCGCCCGCGGTCCGGTGACCCTGGACGCCATCGAGCAGTTCAGCGTCGCGGCCGTGCCGACCGACGTGGAGAACGGCGACTTCGTCGGCGGCGCCCTGAACCTGGTGCTGCGGTCCGGCGGCAACGATTTCCATGGCGTCGTGTTCGACAATTATCTGAACGACGGGCTCGTGGGTCGGAAGACCGAGGCCCAACGCGTGACGCAGCCGATCAGCCAGAAGAACTATGGCGGCTTCCTTTCCGGCCCGATCCTGAAAGACACCCTGTTCTTCGCGGTCTCCTACGAAAACTATGAGACCATCGACCCGACGCTGGACGGCGTCGCGGGCTCCGGCGCCGGCACTAATTTTGCGAACGGCCTGACGCAGTCCAGCATCGACAACGTCGTCAGCATCTATAATTCCAAGTTCGCCAGCAAATTCCCGCTGGGCACGGTGGCCCCCACCAAGCCGGTGACCGACAAGAAGTATTCCGGCAAGCTGGACTGGAATATCAACGACCAGCATCGCGCCAGCTTCACCTATCGCTACGCCGAATCGTCCTCGATCCAGCGGACCGATCTCAGCACCACCACGGCGTCGCTGGATTCCCACTGGTACCAGCAGTTCAATTCGGACGAGGCCTATACCCTCGAGTTCCACTCGCACTGGAACGATCGCCTGACCACCTTCCTGAAGGCGACCTACCGCGACTACAACAACATGCAGCTGCCCCCCACCGGTCAGAACTATTCCGACGTGCGGGTCTGCCTGGCGCCGACCTCGGACGCCAGCACCATCAGTTGCCCGTCCAATTTCGACCTCGTCCGGTTCGGGCCTGACCAGTTCCGTCACGCCAACGCTCTGCGCGAGCAGGAATATCGCTACCAGGCCCAGGCCGAGTACGCGATGGACCGGAACCTCATCAAGGTGGGCGTCCAGGCCCGCCAGGCCAAGCCGTTCGACGTCTTCGTGCCCAACTCCCGCGGCCAGTACTATTTCGACTCCATCGCCGACTTCCAGGCCGGCAAGGCCAGCGAGCTGATCTATCAGAACGCCACCACCGGCAATCCGACCGACGCAGCGTTCCAGGCCACCTACTGGACCTATACGCTCTATGCGCAGGACACCTTCCGGGTCACCGACGACCTGAAGGTCGCCGGCGGCGTGCGGATCGACCGCTACCAGGAAGACGACAAGCCCGTCCTCAACCCGAACTTCCTCGCCCGGACCGGGTTCTCCAACCAGAAGACCATCGACGGCGTGCAGATCGTCATGCCGCGGGTTTCCGCCGAGTGGACCCCGATGTCCAACCTGCGGCTCAGCGCCGGCGCCGGCCTGTTCTCCGGCGGCACCCCGGACGTGCTCACCGGCGCGCCCTTCTACAACACCGGCTTCACCACCACCCAGGTGGACATCCAGCGCAACGCCGACGGCACCTTCAAGGAGACCGGCCTGACGCCGGGCTTCACCAACGCCATCGGCTCGGCCGGCCTGGACAACCTGACCGCCGATCCGAACTTCGGCTACCAGGTTCCCACCATCATCAAGCAGCTGCAGCAGGGCACCCTGGGCGGCGGCACGGCGGTCCCTGGCGCGCTGAACGAAGTCATCGCCCTGGCGCCCAACTTCAAGTCCCCCAGCCAGTGGAAACTGTTCCTGTCGGGGAACTGGCGCTTCGGTGAGGGCTGGAACCTGAACGCCGACTTCGTCGCCGTCGATGTGAACAACGAGATCACCTATTACGACAACCGCGCCCAGCCCCTGGTGGTGAACGGCGTCCAGCAGTTCCTGCCCGACGGCCGGATCCGCTATGACGGCCTGGCGAACACCATTGCTGGCAAGACTTCGACCAACCTGGGGTCGAACCGCGACATCATCGTCGCCGACACCGACAAGGGCCACTCCTACACGGCCTCCTTCGCGCTCAGTAAGTCCTGGGACTGGGGCGGCGACTTCATGTTCGGCTACGCCCACCAGGAAGCCAAGGATACCGGGGGCGGCGTGTTCTTCGGCACCACCGCCGGCTCGCTCTATGCCAGCGTCATGGCCGGCAACGACCCGAACCACGACTATCTGGGCCGCTCGGTCTACGAGATCCCCAACCGCTACAAGCTCGAGTTCGGCTACCATCATCGGTTCTGGGGCGACAACGAGACCCGCATCAACATCTTCGCGGAACGCCAGGACGGCCGTCCGTTCAGCTTCGCCATGGCCGACATTGGCACCACCCGCGGTCCGGTGTTCGGGGTCAACCGTCAGGCCCAGCTGCTCTATGTGCCGGACTTCAACGCCCCGGCCGGCGCCACGCCGCTGGACGTCGGACTGGTCCACTTCGCCACGGCCGGCGATCTCGCCAACTTCAAGCGCTACGTGACCAACTTCCAGCTGCCCACCGGCCTGGTGCAGAAATATTCCAACGACAACCCGGCCATCAACCGGCTGGACATGCAGCTCAGCCAGGAGTTCCCGGGCGTGTTCCATGACCACAAGGTCAAGGTGCAGCTGGACGTGCGGAACCTGCTGAACATGATCAACAGCAACTGGGGCCGGGTGGGCGAATACAGCGAGGTCAACACTCTGGCGCGGGTGCAGTGCGCCGACGCCAACGGCGTCGTCGTCCCCACCACCAGCGCCGCCTGCCCGCGGTACGTCTACTCCCAGGTGCCCACCTCGGTGTCCAAGACGACGAACACCCCGCTGTCGCTCTGGTACGTCCAGGTCGGCCTGCGCTACGAATTCTAGGTCCCGGCAAGACCTGAGATCTTGGGGGGCGGTCCGGCGACGGACCGCCCCCTTTCGTTTGGGCGCTTGACGGCGGCGGCTTCCCCGCCCATCTGCGCGCGTCCGCCCGCGCCCCGTCGTTCTTCGAGGACCAAGATGACCCTGACCGTTCCCGCCGAATGGGCGCCCCACAAGGCGATGTGGCTGGGCTTCCCCAGCCACGGGGAGCTGTGGGAGGACAATCTTGAGCCCGCCCAGGCCGAGGTTGCGGCCCTGGCCCGCGCCCTGGCGGGTCCTGGCGGGGAACGGGTGCGCCTGCTCACCGGGTCGCCTGAGGGTGAGGCTGCGGCGCGGCGGCTATTGGCAGACGTCGCGGGGATCGAGATTGTCCCCGGGCGGTTCGGCGATATCTGGCTGCGGGACACCGGGCCGATCTTCACCTCCGACGGCGGCGCCCAGGCCTTCCGGTTCAACGGCTGGGGCGGGAAATATGTCCTCGACCACGATGATGAGGTCGCCGCCCAGATCGGCGAGGCCTCGGGCGTGACGCCGGTGCGCCACGACCTGGTGCTGGAGGGCGGCGCCCTGGACCATGACGGGGCGGGGACGGTGCTCACCACCGGTGAATGCCTGCTCAATCCCAACCGCAATCCCGGCTGGACCCGGCCCGTGGCCGAGGCCGCCCTGGCCGGCGCCCTGGGCGTCCGCCGAACCATCTGGCTGGGGGAGGGCTTGCGCAACGACCATACCGACGGCCACGTGGACAATCTGGCCCGATTCATCGCTCCGGGCGTCGCGCTGTGCCCGGTGGCCTTCGGCCGCGGCGACGTCAATGCGGACGTCTATGACGATGCGGCGCGACGGCTGTCGGAGGCCACCGACGCGGAAGGCCGCCGCCTTACCGTGCGGCGCATCCCCTCGCCCGGCTGGATCGAAGGCGACGACGGCCGCGTGGCGCCGGCCAGCCACATGAATTTCATCATCGCCAACCAGGCGGTGATCATGCCCACCTATGGGCGGGGCGCCACTTCTGGAATGGGACTGGCTGCCGATCTGGCCCTGCAGGGCCTGGCCGCCCTGTTCCCCGGCCGCGAGGTGATCGGCCTGGCCTCGGACGCCATCCTCTCGGGCGGCGGCTCGTTCCACTGCATCACCCAGCAGGAGCCCGCCTGATGAGCCGCACCCTCTCGGTCGCCGCCCTGCAGACCCATTACGGCCTCGACCTGGCGGACAATATCGCCCGCACCGCTGACCTGATCCGCCAGGCGGCGGCCGGCGGCGCCCAGGTGATCCTGCCGTCTGAACTATTTCAGGGGCCCTATTTCTGCGTCGCCCAGGAGGAGCGCTGGTTCGCGCAGGCCCATCCCTGGCGGGAGCATCCCTGCGTCACCGCCCTGGCCCCGCTCGCCGCCGACCTGGGGGTGGTGCTGCCGATCTCGATCTTCGAGCGCGAGGGGCCGCACTATTTCAATTCCCTGGTGATGGTGGATGCGGACGGCTCGCTGATGGGCCTCTACCGCAAGAGCCATATCCCCGACGGTCCGGGCTATATGGAGAAGTACTATTTCCGCCCTGGAGACACCGGCTTCAAGGTCTGGGACAGCCGCTTCGGTCGCCTGGGGGTCGGCATCTGCTGGGACCAGTGGTACCCGGAGGCGGCCCGGGCCATGACCCTGATGGGCGCCGAGGTGCTGCTCTATCCCACCGCCATTGGCTCGGAACCTCACGACGCCAGCCTCGACACCGCCCTGCCCTGGCGGCGCGCCATGCAGGGCCATGCGGTGTCCAATGTCATCCCGGTGGTGGGCGCCAATCGCACTGGCTTCGAGCCCTGGGACAACTACCCCGGCGGCGGCCAGGGCTTCTACGGCTCCTCCTTCATCGCCGACCATCGGGGAGACCTGGTGTCGGAACTCGGCCGGGACGAGGAGGGCATTGTCAGCGCCCGCTTCGATCTCGATTTCCTGGCCGCCCACCGCGCCGCCTGGGGTTTCTTCCGCGACCGGCGCACCGACCTCTACGGCGCCCTGACCCAGCCGAGGCCGGCGGGATGATCGAGACCGCGCGCCTGGTCCTGCGGGGCTACCGGGAGGACGACCGGGAAGCCTTCGCGACCCTCAACGGCGACCCGCGGGTGGGCGCCTGGCTGGCCGGGACCCAGGACCGCGCCCAGAGCGACGCGATGATGGACCGAATCACCGCCCACATCGACGCCCACGGCTTCGGTCTGTGGGGCGCGGAGACCAAGGCGGACGGCCGGCTGGTGGGCTTCATCGGCCTCGCCATGGTCAAGGCCGGCGACCTCCCGGCGGGGCCCGCCATCGAGATGGGCTGGCGGCTGATCCCGGAATGCTGGGGCCAGGGCCTGGCCAGCGAGGGCGCGGCCGCCGCCCTGGCCTGGGCCTTCGCCAATCTCGACGCCGACGAGATCGTCGCCTTCACGGCCGAGGCCAACCTGGCCTCCCAGGGGGTGATGCGGAAGATCGGCATGGTCCATGACCCGGCCCGGGATTTCGACCACCCGCGTCTGGCGCACGACCACCCGCTAGTTCGCCACGTCCTGTTCGCGGCGCGGCGATGAGACTGGAGACGGATCGCCTGGTGCTACGGCGCTGGCGGGTCGCCGACCGGGACGCCTTCGCCGCGCTCTGCGCCGATCCTGAGGTGATGCTCTGGCTTGGCGGTGTGCTCACCCGCGCAGATGCGGACGCGCGAATCGACCGGGTTGAGGCGTCCTTCGAGGTCAACGGCCACGGCCGCTATCTCCTCGAGCGCAAGGCCGACGGCGCCTTTCTGGGCTGGTGCGGAATTATGCTGGCGCATGAGAGCTGGCCCATGGCTGGCCATCCGGAAATCGGCTGGCGGCTGGCGCGCCACGCCTGGGGGGCCGGCTATGCCACCGAAGCGGCCCGGGCCGCTCTGGACGATGGATTTCAGCGCCTGGGCTTCCAGCAAGTCCTGGCCCTGACCTCCGCCAACAATCAGGCCTCTCAGGCGGTGATGGGGCGACTGGGCATGGTGCGCGAGCCCCATCGCGACTTCCGCCACGCCGGACTCGCCGCCGACGATCCGTTCGGCGAGGCCATTGCGTACATGGCCTATCCCTGAGCGATGGGGCGGCAGGTCTCCGCCGCCCCGATCGACCGCCTACCGCAGGACGGTGAGGCCGTTCTTGATCACTGTGACGCCGCGGGCCTTTACCCGGGCCTCGAACGAGATGTTCTTGCCGTCCGTCCACAGGTCGACCGTGATGACGTCGCCGGGGAACACCGGGGCGGAGAACCGGGCCTGGTGCGAATAGATCTGGTCCGGATCGAAGCCGGTAATGGCCTGCAGGACGGCGCGGCAGGTGATGCCGTAGGTGCACAGGCCGTGCAGGATCGGCCGGTCGAACCCGGCCTTGCGGGCCACGTCCGGATCGGAGTGCAGCGGGTTGCGGTCGCCATTGAGGCGATAGAGCAGGGCCTGGTCCTCCCGGGTCGAGAAATCCACCGAGAGGTCTGGGCTGCGGGTCGGCACGGCGTGAGGCTCTGGGGCGCCCTCCGAGGGGCCGCCAAAGCCGCCATCGCCCCGGGCGAAGGTGGAGCCGGTGAGGGTGGCGACCTTCTCGCCCTTCTCATCGGTCCACACGGTCTCATTGATGATCACGGCGCCCTTGCCGGCGCCCTTGTCGAACGCCCCGACCGTACGGCCCTCGGCGGTGAAGGTCCCGGAGGCGGGAAGCGGCTTGTGCAGCTCCACCTTCTGCTCGCCATGCACCACCATCAGGAAATTGATCTGGCTCTGGCGGTGTCCGGCCGGCATTTCCGGCGCCGGGCCGCTGGTCCCCCGCAGGCCCGAGGCCAGGACAGTGGCGGCGGTGGGGATCACCTTGAGGCCCTTCTCATAGACGAAGGCCAGTTCGGTCTCGTTCATGGGGTCCTGGCCCATGCCCACGCCGAGGGCGTAGAGCATCACGTCCTTGTCCCCGTAGGAGAAGGTGCGGGCAGCGGTCTTCTGCGCCAGGATGTCGGGATAATAGATCGTCATGAAATGGTTCCTCCGCTAGAGCCGGATGGCGTCTCTCGACGCCTGAATCCGGCTCTACACTTTTGAATTCAGAGCACGATTCAACGATCAGACGACTCCGTCTGATCGCATCGTGCTCTGGGCGGCCCGTGCGGGCTCTTGCAATGCCGCTGATTGAACCGGCTGCGGAGGGATGAGGCAAGCCGCGATCAGACCTGTCACGCGAGTGGATTTGCGGCGTCCCGATTGATCGGCTAGAAGCCCCCGACCTTGCGACCGCCTTCCGGCCGGCCG
>Ga0265327_10002111_pt1 | contig 22057 bp, 24 predicted proteins | sample 41621metaG_FD_202089 | JGI IMG/M metagenome (GOLD analysis project Ga0265327, IMG submission 202089) | Rhizosphere microbial communities from Carex aquatilis grown in University of Washington, Seatle, WA, United States - 4-16-21 metaG | ecosystem: Host-associated > Plants > Roots > Rhizosphere...
CTTCTTTTTGAAAAAATACGTGTCATGCCTTACGCGTTTTCAGAAACGTTAATTTCATTGCATTCTTCCGTTAGCGTTATGCTTTGTTCTACATGAACAAGCACTTTTTGCAAACCTAATCTTTTTGCACTGTTAATCACCAGCGGAGATTTAATGGCGCCTTTAACCGTAGGTTGGTCGGATGCGTCTTTATGCAGAATTATCAAAATAACGATATCGGCAACATCCTCAGCTTCCAGCAGTGCTTCCTCTTCATTGCTTAATATAAAATTGTAATTGATATTAAAAACTGACGGTTGTGCAATTGAGAAGATAAGAGATTCATCGTCTAAGGATTGCAGCCAGAAAATAAGAGGATTATCGCCTTCCTGATGAAACAGCTTGAATCGGGTTTGATCTTCAAAACCTGGAATTCCCTGAGGAAAATTAATGACGGTACTGGGATCAATGGATTGTTCGCCGAAAAAAATTGATTTAATTTCCATAATGAGCTCTGGTAAAAAGTGATTGTAAAAGTGAATATATAGTCTAAAGCCATCAGTATAGCAAGGCTGGCTTGTCATAATCAGTTGTGTTTAAAATGATTTCACCCAATCGCCAACCTTGATGCCCAGTTCACGGGCCGGGACTTCCAAGGCGCCTACGGAATAACGAGGCATGACATTGAGGATCGTTAAAACACCGGCCGGCTGCTTATCCTTACCGATAAAACTAAGACCGCCGTCAATATTCAAATCCTCGCCGCCGGTGCTGTAAACGACCAGTTGGTCGCCGATATTAAGTCTTTCCTGCGCGCCCGCATCAATCACCAGCTTATCATCCTTAACTTCAATAATACGCGTTGCAAACGGATAGCAACTTAAGGACCGGCGAATATCCGTGCTTGCCTGCTCTATGATTTTAGCTATTTTTTCGCCGGTCGAGGTCGCGTTAAAACGCTCGCTGCCTACCGCATAAGTTGCGGGTATCCACACATCGCCAATGACATCATCCACATAACGCTGCTGAAACAGCAATGCGCCGGTAAATCCGTCATGGACGAAAACATCAATTCCAATCCCGCGCCTAGCGACCACTTCGCGAGCCAAGCTTCTGGCAAATGCGATAGGCCCCGCACCTCTCATATATTCGGTGGATTCGACCTCCAAATCCCTAATCACACCGGACAGCACTAATTGCATACCGTTAGATGCCGCGATTTGCATGACTTTTGACGGGCGATAGGCGGTGCGGTCTTGCACTTCCGGAGCCAAGTCGGCTCTTGGATATAAATTGATATTGGTCGCGTTGCTGCCGATAAAATCGCCGGACTCAATTAGCTGATTGTTAAGCTCGCGTGGAATGCCGCTATATAAATCCTGCGTTTCATAAGCCGTCACCTGCTCTTGTTTAACTAAAGGAAAGGCGGTTGCAATAATACGTTTACGTTGGTGGGGTGTACAGGCAGTATCGGCCGCTAATTCCACCATGGCGACGACGTGATAGATATTATCGGTGGTCCATTCCTTGATCACCTTGGTATTGCTGACCGATGCGGCGCTGCGCATTGAAACGGTATCTAGCGAGACGTTATTTTGACTGACCAAAGTCTGGCTGTGGATATTAACGGACGACTGCATGGATGCCTGACGAATGGCATCCTGCAAAGCCTGTTTTTTAGCTAATAAGGGCATGTCCTTATTAACAGCGGCCTGACCTTCAACGGTGACTACGTTGGTTTGAGTTTGGGCTTGGGGTTGAACATGAGTACATGATTGGGCGAATAAACACGCGACCGCGATATACTTAAATAATATTTTTGCCATTTATCAGACCGGTTTGTTGCTTTGCCTACAGGGGGAAGCTCTGAATAACTTCGATGCTGCTACATAATCATTATTAGACGCTATTTCCACTGATTTTCAAAGCACGTAGGCGCGAAGAAATTCACGCCTGCTAAATCCGGGTAATCTTGACTAAGCTATTTCCGGCTGAAGCCTTTGGTATTAGGGTAGCTGTAACAGTCGCTGGAGCGACATTCCGAACTAATGCTCGATACTGAAGGCGCAGGTGCCGGTGGAAGAGTATGATTTACAGTAGATGACGGGCTTTCCGGATTTTGTTGAAGGCACTGATTAATTAATTCGCTTGAACCGTTAATGCATTCATAAAATCTTGGCGTCAAATCAAGTTCTACGACCGTCTCAAAAGCGTCATCGCCGGCATAGGTATCGGTACCGATAACAGAGGTCTTTTTTATTCTTGCGCCGCGTAAATAAGCGTTAAGATAAACCTGATAACTGTCATGGCTGACTTCCATATCTTCGACCGTGGTTTGACCACGCAATTGGATGCCGTTAAGTTGCTCGGCTAAACTTCTGTAAGCGTCCATTTTCGATGCTCTCATCGCCATTAATTTAATTTGCGAGCGCGAATACCGGTCGCTTTTTTCAACCGTACCATAGCCTGTAGCGCTGATGGTTTTCTGCGGCAAAAATGCGAGAGGTGTCGGCGCTTTGGTTGTAGCGCAAGCGGTCATTAATAGGCTGATGGTTATTAACCCGATTAATGCGGGTATTGAATGTTTAATGTTCACGGTACTGACTCCTGTTTCTGTTCCCCAATGTAGCGGCAGGGAAGTCCATTACTTAAATTTTTTAGTAACCGGCGCTACGTAAACTGAAGCGTTTTTACCATGGAGGTTTAAGCGGTGGGCTTCTACCCATAGCTGCCGATGGGGCTATTTCGAGCAAAGATAACGTCGAATTGGCGGCGTGCTCTTGTTTCAAAATATCGCTCACGCTTAGAGTCGGGCTTAAAGTTAAAGAGACCAATGCCCATTAAGAAGGCAGTCGACATTATTCTCGTAGCGGATGCGGCGGATTCTTAAAGCCGAGTTAATTCGTTTAGTGTTGACAGGTATTTATGATAGAGTTCACATCGTCATGTAACTAATTAAATATGCTTAATATCTAAACAGTTGCAGACCTAAATAATAACTACAACGAGGTTTACACCACATGAAATTATTAAAAAGCGCTGCCGTAACGACGACATTGGCACTTTCCCTAGGACTCTTTTCAACGTCTGCTTCTGCCGTCTGTTTGGGCATGGCATGTATGTATAATAGAATGACTCCAATTGAGGGAATTAATGCTACTTTAGGTCAAGTTGCTGAAGCATTGGAAGCTATTCAGATAAGAAACAGCGGTGGCGCGGCCGGCACTGATAAAGACAGTGACGAGGTCATTATAAACAACATCAAAGATGCGCTAAAGTTAAGTAAAGAAATCAACGCTAATGATAAGCTTGACCGTAGCCGTAACCGTGCCAATGAATATTTGAAAAAGGCTCGATCGGCTGTACAAGAGGGTGACTTGAGCAAAGCATCGGAAGACTTAAAAGAAGCCGATAGACGTTTTTCAGAACTCAAAACGATGGTCGACTTAACGATGGACGATAGAGCATCGCAACAGACAAACATGCTAAACCGTATTTTGGATACGCCCGACCCTAAAGCCGGCGCTCGTTCCGGGGCTCGATAGATAATACAATTATGAATTTCCGAAGCGAAATAACATCGCTTAGGTTGCTTTCGGACAAATCGCCCTTAATCGACTCGCAGTAAATAAAATACAGGCTTCCGCTTTAAACGGGAAGCCTATCAAAGTTAATCCGGTCGATGTCGATTCCAACTTTCAAAGTTTTTCCTGCGTTCGCGCATCTTGGGTCTTTCAATCGCCGAAAATCCTCTACAGGTAATTTTAAAGAGTAGCCGCCGGTGACGGCTACTCTTTAAAAACCACTAGCCAACGCTCTCCTCAGTAATGCAAGGAGGGTATAAATTCGCTTCCGGATCAAATTAATTGTGCTGACCTCCAAGCATCAGGCATGGCCGGATTTACCTGCTTGTTCCGGATGTCCGATGTCCAAGGTTACGGGCGATACGAAACCGAAATAAGCCGCAGCTAATGCGGTCAGTAAATGTAGCCAGACATCATGGCCGAAAAGCGGAATCAGTCCGAAGGTTGTATTTAAGGTGGGAATAAGCCCAAACACAGCCAGTCCGCCGTATAAAACGGCGAGGCTGCGGGCATAAACCCGAGCGGCGGTAACGTCTTTGTAGATCAAAAGTCCCCATACGCCAAGACCCAAATGCACGATATTGTGCAGGGAATTTACCGCAAACAGGCCAAACAGCAAACCGTACGGCGTTGACAGGATCGGGGCGTCCTGAGACGGGGCTGTCAATAAGCCGGGAAAAAAGCCCAATACGCCGGCAAGACAATAAGCTAAACCAATAGACAGGGTGAATGTACGTATATTCATCACGTTCTCCAATTTATTTAAAATCTAACGTTTAATATCAATTTGGAACAGCGATTCAACCTTTTTCCGTTTTATCGCTTTCCGCCGTGTCCATTTCCCTTTCCATCTCCGCAATAAAATCATCCTTGTGTTTGCATATCCTTCTACCTCGCGTGTTCTGAATTCGCTTCGCGTATCAGCTCGTTGTTAATTGGCGCTGTCACGCATAGCGCGGAATAGAATAGTTTCTTATGTACGGATAATCGGTTTTCGGCATCATCGCCGCTTTTAGGGCTTTTAGCATGCTTGGCAAATAAGCCGTTTTGTCGGCGCCGCTGAACGCCGTAAGCGCATCGTTAAACAGCTTACTATAAAGCCGTGACCAGAGATGATTATTCATTTTACTATGAGCAATAGTATGATTACTTGACCTTAACGTCTGTACGTTGACAAACAGAAATTTATTTTTTATCCAAGCTTGCAACATTACGGCAAGCGACTATCGAGCTAATAGCCGAAATGCCGAGTCTGAATTATGGCGGAGACGGCCCATTTCATTGACAATGGACAAGACGGAGTGAAGGCTGCGTCTTTCCGGTGAATTAATTTTTCATGAATTGCCACTTGCTGAGCGTTTTGACTGGATCGTTGCCTATATTCTGCGGAAAAAAACCGTGGATGGAGGTAATATAGTGCGTCCGGCTTGCTGAATGTCATCCGGGCGCTATTTGATAGTCGCAGTTGATTGCTGTGGGCTTCGTCGGCTCAACTTACGCAATTCCGAGTTTCTCGTTTTGCTAAGGTGAAACGGATTGAAATGTTGACAACATGAAATTTTATATTGGACTGAAGTTTAAGCTAGGCTGTTACCGCTATTTAGTTTGATATTGAGTTTTGCATGAGTCGCTTACCCGTCTTTTTACGACTGAATGTTTTATTACTCTATAAAAAACAGGAACACATTATGATGACCCAAAAAATTATTTTTGCGCTTGGCTTAAGTTTAAGTCTTTCTTGTCTCGCAGCCCCTCCCGCCGCTGATCCGGTTAACGGCAATCAATCCACGCCCCCGTCCTCGCAAGCAACCGATAACTCGAAGGATAATCAGCAACAAACGGCTGAGAAAAAACCGAGCATGGCTGAATACTGTAAAGAGCATACTTGCTAATCTAAAATCAATAAGAACGAGAGATTTTCAATGAACGTTAAAACATTTTTTACCTCGACAGCAGTTATTTTTAGTTTAGCTACCAGTGCCGTCCTTGCCGCTCCACATTGGACTCATGAAGAACAAAACGAATGGGGGGCTATCAGCGACGATACCCAAACAATCGCCCCGTTAATGTATCCCTATGCTGAATGCAGCATAGGCCAGCACCAATCCCCGGTCGATCTTGCCGGGGAAAGCAATGCTAAACAATTAAATACGTTACAAACTCAATATGTTACTGACAAATCGGATTTTTATAACAGCGGCCATGCCGTTCAGGTAAATACTTCTGTCGGCTACAAAGGACAATTAAAGATTGGCAACGATCTTTATCCTTTGATCCAATACCATTTTCATGCACCCAGCGAGCACGTGATCGGTAAAAAAACATTTCCGGCCGAACTTCATTTCGTCCATATTAGAGAAGATGGACGGATGGCTGTTGTAGGCGTTCTTCTGCAAAAAGGGGCCGCCAATGCGACCATCCAAACCATACTCGATAACGTGTCGCCGAATGCGGCGGAGCATAACCCGGATACAGGGATCGAGATCAATCCAAACACCTTGCTGCCTCATAACGCGAGCTTTTTTTACACCTATGCAGGGTCATTAACGACACCGCCTTGTAGCGAAGGAGTAAGCTGGTATGTGCTGGCCAAGCCCGTGACAGTATCCGATGCGCAATTGAGTCAATTGAAAGCTTTATATTCCGACAATACGCGATTACCGCAGAACTTAAATGGCCGGGTCGTCACCGGAAAGATAAACAAATAGCTGGTAGGGCAGGGCAGAGTGTAACGGCGGGTTGGCTTCACATGACCTACGTCTGTTTTAGACGGTTCTGTCCGCATCGGTTTTTCCCCGGAGTACGCGGTATCGGCCATGCGGCTGTAAAGGCGGATTTGCCACAAGGCAATCCGCCAGGGTCGGGATGATTCCCGCGAATTCGATGGGCTCGGTTCCGAAGTGTGATCGGTTTTATTCAGGCGCATTCTTGACGCCAGCCCTAGCCACAATACTGTTGACTTAAGCCCCCCTTTTTCCCTCAGGGAGAAGGCTGGGATGAGGGGATATAAATAGGCTTTTTTCCTTATTTTAATTTCCTCTCGGCAACTGCTCCCAGCGTTACTCTACCTCCTGCATCCTCGTCACCCAACCCTCTCCCTCGGGCTTTGTACTGCCAACAGTATTGAGCCCTAGCCAGCCCTCAATGAAGCCTTCAACCAACAAGACAATGGCCTCTTCGGTATCACTCATATCTACCGCATCCTGCTTGCCGGTCAGGGACAAGGTGCAAATGCCGTGAACGCCGCTCCACAACGCCCGTGCCGCCTGTTTGTTTGGTAGCGCTGAACAGCACGGCGCAAGCTGGGCAAATTGAGCTTCTATTCGGCTAAAAATTCGCTCGATTTTCTGTTGATACCATTCCGGAACCTCAGCATCCTGCATATAAATCAAACTCCAGCGGTTAAAGTTTTGCTCGGCAAACCTCAAATACGCTTTAGCCAGCTCCGCTATATAGCGTTTAGGGTTGCAGTGAGGTACTTGCTCCAACTGCCCACTAAGATCATCGACTGTGTTGGCCTTAATATGCATGACCAAATCGGCCATGTTGGCGAATACCATATAAATGCTGCCGACGGTATAACCAATATCCATCGCAATCTTGCGCACTGTTAGCGCTGCATAACCTTCATTGATAACGATGGTTTCCGCTGCATCCAGCACCATTTCCTTGATTTCGTCCAGACTGTGTTCGCTTCGCCTTGCCATGTTCTACGCTTTTCCTTAGATGAGTTGCGGCTTATTTTGTCAGTTTATTCTCTTTAGCAAAGTACTTAATCAAAAACTCCACAAATGTTCCTAATTTAGCGGGCAGAAAGCGTCTTTGCAGGTAGGTTGCGTAAATTTTCAGCGAGGGAATACGAAACTCCGGCAAAATTTCGACCAATTTGCCCTGCTCCAAATAATTCATCACCGACAGTTCAGGCGCTTGGGTTATGCCCATGCCCAATGCTGCCGCTTGGCACAGTGCCCGGCCATTGTTTGAGGCAAAATGCCAGTTTGCTTTGATTTTAACTTCGTCGTCACCGTTCTTAAATACCCAATAATCTCTATGCGGGGTATCCATATAATGTAAACAACGATGCGAGCTTAATTCATCGATTGTTTGCGGCTCCCCGTATTCGGCAATATAGCCTGGAGAGGCATAAGTACATAAGCGGGTTTGGGCAATTTTTCTGGCGACCACGCCTAAGTCCAGCGTATCGGTTACCAGAATCGACAAGTCAAAATGGCCTTCGCTTAAATTGACTTGGCTGTTGTGTAAAGTCATCAACACCTTAACATTGGGATATTCGCGTTGATAGGCGTCAATCGCAGGCACCATGTAAAGCCCGCCGAAATCGATCGGCGCACTGATTTTTAAAGTGCCTTTTACTTGCCGTCCCAACTGTGAGGTATATTCCTCCAGTTCCGAGAAATCATCCAGTAACTGTTTACTGCGGTAATAGTAGATTTTGCCCGCTTCAGTCATGCTCAATTGGCGGGTAGTCCGGTTTAATAAAGCCACCCCCAGCGACTCTTCCAACTGAGCCATGTATTTGCTGATCATCATCGCCGAAAGATTCATCTCGCGGGCAACCGCCGCAAACGTGCCCAATTCGACAATCCGGCAAAATACTTGGGTGTTATTTAATTTGGCCATATCATTGCCTTTATAAACTTTAAGTTTATATTGTATAACCTATATCGCTATTTGAAACCTTGCTTGATTAAGGTAGACTGCTAAGTGGAGATAGTAGTTCAATTACCGCTTGGTCTTGTCATTTCCCCTTAGTGGCTAGGAACAAGCGGTTTTTTTTGCCTAACAAAAATAACAAGAGGTGTTTATGAGTAAAATTCTTAATGAAGTTTTAGCGGCAAACAGAGATTACGTGAATGATTTCGGCGACAAAGGCGCGTTGCCTATGCCTCCTGGAAGACATTTTGCAATCTTGACTTGTATGGATGCCCGTTTGGATCCTGCCAAATATGCCGGTTTATCCGAAGGCGACGCCCACGTTATTCGTAATGCCGGCGGTCGCGCTAGTGACGATGCGATTCGTTCTTTGGTCATCTCCTATAAATTATTAGGAACCCGAGAATGGTTTGTTGTTCACCATACCGATTGCGGCATGGAAACATTTACCGATGAGATCATGCGTGGCTTGTTAGGCAGCAGTTTAAAAACCGCTTCCGTCGATGCAGAGGGTTGGCATGATTGCTGCGAAGGTCCGGGTTCCGCTGAGGGCAAATACATCGACTGGTTAACCATTAAAAATCAAGAAGAAAGTGTTTTAGAAGATGTAACCCGTATTAAAAACCACCCGTTGGTTCCTTCCGATATTCCTGTCTACGGTTATATTTACGACGTCAAATCAGGTCGACTAATTGAAGTACCCGCAGCAACAGCAGTCGGCAAAGTTAGTTAAGCCCCATTTAAACATGCTCATTTCCTCGGATGTGAGCATGTTTAATCTTCCCTCGGTAGTCAGTCAACTCTTTTACGCAGTCTTTATAAAAGTCTAAAATTCATGTTCTTGCGTAATTTCCCAATACCCACCACGAAGGCACAAAGAGTGCGAAGGTTTGAAAAAACTCTTCTTGATGATATAAAATTTTAACCCGTTTATCCGTCTTAAGATTGTAGTCATTAAGGTGGGCTTAAAAAACTTTGTGCTTTTGGGTCTTCGTGGCGAGTAATTTTTTCAATCTATTTAGTGAACCTTACAGATGAATACCGATCTGCTTGCCGTCGTCGATGAAGACGACTGCGTGATCGACATCTGCCCGCGCCATATTATTCATGCCACAGGACTCAGGCATCGCGCCGTACATATTCTGGTGTTTGATGATCAGGGGCAGTTATTCCTGCAAAAACGCTCAATGAATAAAGATCTCAACTGCGGCCTTTGGGACACCTCCGCAGCAGGTCATGTCGATGCGGGGGAAGATTACCACGTTAGCGCGCTCAGGGAAGTTGAAGAAGAGTTGGGCGTCGGTGCGGTTCTTGAACCGCTGTTCAAACTGTCGGCTACAGCCGCTATCGGCATGGAGTTTATCCAGGTTTACCGCTGCGTTCACAATGCTCCGTTTATCTTGGCCGCCGATGAAATTGATGAAGGTAGCTGGTTTAGTGTCACTGAAATAGCCGAGCGCGTTATTGCAGATGATCAAAGCCTAACTGAAACTTTTAAAACCCTTTGGCGACAGTTTATTCTACTTTGTTAAATTAGGCATTAAGCGTTTGATTTAACAAAGTAGAATTAAGGCAAAGCAATATAATCATAGAATTAGGCCGGTTTTGAAGTTTTGTGTTATTTAAGTTTTCAGTGCTTACGAATAACACATTAAACCTATCTTTCATTACCAAGGGATCGTACATATACTTAGCATTAACCATGCTAACCTCTGTTTTACATATATCTGGTCGGTATCGAGCGGAAATCAATACGATATTCGGCGTCTGCCCTTCAATCATGGGGGGGGCACGATCAAGGGTTTTTGATGGACGACCGGCAAGATTTGATTTAAGCCTTGCGGGATTTTTCCGCTAGCTGTTTATTGTACTTATCACTATTCAGAGAGAAAATTCGAGGCACTTAATGTATGTGATAGGTGGTGAGACGATCTCAGCAAAATGACAGACTATTAGAAACCGTATGCCTGAATGGCTTGTTGTCCTTTGTCGAGTTCTAAAATCTGCTTTTCTACTATCTTTTTTTGTTCCTGTATTCTTGTAACAAAAATTGAATCTTGCTCAAGAATTGAATCTGCTAAGGATTTTAAAAATTCAGGCTCAACAATAGGTTCTGAAAATAGCGTTTCCAAACATTGCTGCCTTAAATGAAGCACTGTTACTAATTGTTCCCACTGCTCTTCAGCAACGCATTCAAAAACTCGGTCAGTCAGGGCTGTTAACTCTTCCATCTGAGGATAACAATCCAGAGGCCATGCCTTAGTTTTTGATGGCATCCCAACCTTCTTTTATTTCTCTCATTAATGAGGCGACTTCATCTAGCATTTCTACGTTATTTTCACAACTGGCCTGTAGTAGGCGTCTATTTATATAGTTATATAGTTGATTTAGGTTTGCAGCAATTTCTCCGCCTTTCTCTAAATCAATGGCTTCATTTAGGCCGCCTACTATAGCCATGGCTCGGGATATATAAACACTCTTTAGTTCCATATCAGAGCGAACCATCGCTCCTTTTGCTGTATTAACCCGCGCCAAAAAACCATCCATTAACATTTGTATTAAATGATGAGGTGAAGCGTCAGTTAATCCACTTTCATTGTGTATATTAGCGTATTGATTGGCGCCCCTTTTGTAAGCACTAGGATACATATCCACTTTCTCCTATCATCCGAATTTCTGAGTAAGAAATGAAGCTGTCGACTTTAACTGTCCTACGGCTAAGTCCATTGCAATGAATTGTTTTTGCAATCCTTTTTGCAAGTTGTCCAGGCGCAGCTGAACATCAGCTCTTTTTGTAGTTAAAGACGTTAATTGTTTTCCCAAAGAGGTTTGTTGTGTGTCTAAAAATCCTCCCGATTGTAAATATCCCGTCAATCGGGTATCCAACCGGGTTGCGACGCCGCTAGATGAAGAGAACACATCACTTACAGCAGAAAGATTGGATGATAAGGCTGTATTGAGTTTGGTGCTATCCAATGCCATAACCCCGTTTCTATCAATTGAAATTCCAATCATCGCCAAGGAATTGTAACTACTGGTTGCTGAACTTACTGTATTGGTTGTATCTTGTCTCAAGTTACCGGTTATGTTGAGTAATGTCGAGTCTCCTATAAGGGCGCCATTAGTCGAGCCGGAGGAAGCTCCGCCATACTTACTTAAATTACTGGTAGCGGTACGGAAAGTATTATATCCGCTTACGAAATCAGTGATGGTTTTGTTAATCGCGGTACTGTCTAAACTAACATTTACATTAACAGGCGTGTCTGTTGATGATTGGAATGATTGTAAATCCAAAGTCACGCCTTGAAGTACATCGGTCATTGAGTTGGTGCTACGGGTGGCCGTTTGCCCATCAATACTGATGATCGCATCAGCTGCGCTCGTTGTGCTGTAGTTTGTAGACGTTGCAGTATTCAGCTTATCCAGTCCTGCATCGCCGCCTGTCGTAGTCAGAGTAAATCCATTGGCCGAGCCCGAATCTTTAGCGGTAAACACCAGTTTGGAAACGGTTGTACCGGGGGTCACTGTAGAATCCACATTAATAATGCTGGCTGTGATGCCATTATTACTTGCCGAACTATTGATTGCATCTCGGATTCCGGTCAGCGTGTTATTTGTTGAGTCAACTGTTATCGAAAAAGCTGTTTTCGTGGAGCCTGTCGGAAAGGTAAAATCAAGTGTACCGCCGGTATCGGCAACGGCAGCCGCTGAATTGGTATACTCAGCGGCTGTAACCGATTGTTGCGCCTTAGCCAGCTGAGTGACTTTTACGGAGTGAGTCCCTGCCACCGAGCCAATGCCCGCAGTAACCTTTAAAACGGATTCATTGCTGGAAACAGCTTGAGTGGCTTTAAATAAACTCCCATCCTTGAGTTTTTGCACTGTAGTTTGAAAAGTTGATAGTGCGCTTTTCAACGTACCAAGCCCACTTAGCCGGGTTTGAGCAGCGGTTTCCTGCTTTGTAATAGCATCAAATTGAGGTTGCCCTTCAGCTGTAACCAGTTGAGTGACAAGGCCATTGATATCCATGCCGCTACCAAGCCCGGTTGAAGATGTAATAGACATAACTTAACTCCTCGTTAATTAAAGCTATTTAAAAAATCAAGCTCTATCCTGAATAACAGAGCCTTTTTCACCGTCCAGCTCCTGCATCTTTTTTATAAATGCCAGCATATCCTCCGATGGTATTTGCCGCACTGTTTCACCGGTTTGATTATCAATAATTTTAATCACAACTTTTTTTGTTGAGTCATCTACTTTAAACTCTAAGTTAAGGTTGACAGCTTGAAGCATTGAATTACCCGCAGCAGCTGCTGACTTTAACGTATCTACAGATGTTGAGTTAGAATCAGACTTTTTATCCTTTTCCTTCAAGCTATTAGCCGATAAGACTGACTCGGACACAACTTTTTTCTCAGCTAGCGCATCTGCCCTCAAAGAAGTCGATTCTTCATTTTGCCTATTGCTTTTTACAACTGTAGCTGGAACAAGTTTCGATACATTTGTAATTTCACTGTTCATATCACTTACCTTCAGTTAGCCCTATCTTCCAAAAGGAAAAGGTTGCAGTAGAGTACTGCAACCTTCGCTTTCCCTAGCTGTCATTATAACCTTACCTGAGCAAACTAAGCACTCCTTGTCCAGATTGGTTTGCTTGTGCCAGCATCGCGGTTCCTGCCTGTTGTAGAATTTGATTTCGGCTTAAGTTGGCTGTTTCTGTGGCAAAATCAGTATCCATAATTCGCGACCGAGCGGCGGATTGATTTTCAATAGACGATTGCAAGTTGGAAATAGTCGTTGTAAAACGGTTCTGAACCGCACCTAAAGTGGCTCGGGCTGTATTCACGTTTTTAATCGCCAAATCGATATTATCTATTGCCGACCTCACAAGGGTAGAGGTTGCAGCAGAGCCAATCGATACCGCCTGCGCATCTCCGCCAAATAATTTACTTAAACCCACCATACCCGATAAAGTAGAAACCGTAACGGAAATTTGATTACCTGCGGCTGTCGATGTACCTGCGCCGACCTGAAAGTTGACCGCCTTTAACGAGCCGGCTAAGATTTTCTTATCGTTAAAGGTGGTGTTATCTATAATACGCTTAATTTCCAAGCCTAATTGCTTGAATTCAGCTTGCATTTTATCTCGATCACCTCCGGATACTGCGCCGGTATTGGAAGCTTGAACACCTAAATCCCGCATCCGTTGCAACGTATCGGTAATCGAACCCATCGCGGCTTCAGCCGTTTGGGCCATGGATATACCGTCGTTCGCATTTCTTATCGCCACCGTTTGACCGCGGATTAACGAATTCATTCTGTCACCGATCGCCAAGCCTGCGGCGTCATCTTTTGCAGTATTAACTCGCATACCGGAAGACAGTCTTTCCATTGAGGTAGCAAGGCTTAGACCACTTTTGGTCAAAGACCGTTGAGCATTTAATGCCCCTAGGTTTGTATTAATTTGCATTACCATAACCGCATCTCCAAAAAATCTCTTGGGTTATCCAAGAGAAAAAATTAACCAGATTGTTGTTAAAAAACTTAGTTCGTAAATATTATCGACGCATCTTTAAATTTCTTTAGTTTTTTTTAAAAATAGTTCAAAAATTCATCTTGAGCGCGCAAAAAATCGGACTTTCTACCTATATCCAACCAATATTCGTAAACAGGAAACATTGAGACCAGCTCGCCTGCTGCAATTTGTTGATTTAACAATTGCGGCATATCAATCTGTTGTTGTTTGGCAATGGTTTGTACCAATGATTGATTTAGTACATAGACTCCGGCATTCGAAAAACAGCTTTGTATGGGTTTTTCAACAATATTTGTAATACGTTGCGCATCTATACTGACCACTCCATACGGGATCTGGTATTCAAATCGACGAACGCATAGCGTTGCTACGCCTTGGTGCTCGTTATGGTAAGCCAGCAAACGGGAGAAATCGATTTGCGTTAAAATATCGCCATTCATCACAATCATCGGTAAATCAGGCATATCATGGGGCAATAAGCCCAATGCCCCGGCTGTTCCTAACGGTTCATGTTCCTCAATATAGCTGATTTGCACTCCCCAGCGTTGACCGTCGCCGAAATAATCTTTAATTTGCTCGGCCAAATAATGGACGGCAATATAAAAGTTTTTGAATCCCGCACTAACAAAGTTTTCGATGATGGTTTCAAGAATCGGCTTGCCGCCGATTTCCAACAAAGGTTTAGGGCAAACGTCTGTCAATGGTCGTAACCGTCGACCGAAACCACCTGCGAGCAAGAATACCGGATTCTGAAAATGCGGCTGCTTATATAAATCCTGCAAAGTTTTCAGGCCGACTATTTTGCCTTCCGTATCTAAAACCGGAAGATGAATTAATTGATGGGCCTCCATAATGGCAATCAGCAGGGTTTTTGAATCGCCGACCGATGCAACTTTCGGATTGGCATTCATAACTTCCTCTACAGTATGATCCAAAGACAGTCCTCGTATTAAAGCCCGCCTTATATCGCCATCGGTGACCACACCGGACAGTCTTCCGACATCATCAGTGACTAGCGCGATCTGTAGTGCCGCTTTATCTATGACGTGAATAGCCTCATGCAAGTTTGTTTTCGGGCCTATCAGTGCATCGCGCCAGTTATGTTTCATAGTGATCTTTCCCCAATTTTCCGGACTTATTGATTGCTAAGGACTCATTTCGGCTTCAAAAATTTCCGGTTTGAAATAGCCTAATTTTGAGTGAAGCTTTTTGCGGTTGTAATATATTTCAAACTATTCGAAGACAGGTTGTTTTGCCTCTGCTTCCGCGCGAGTCAGACATTTTTCGGCCTGTATAGCTTTAACTTTAATGCGGTGACTTCAGTTTTCCAGCGCAGCATTACCTTAGCAGTCGCCTTTCTTGATGTGCTATAAATCGGCTGAGATTCATCGTAGAGCTTGTGATGGGCTATATATTTTTGGCGTATTGATTGGGCACCTTACCTTGGGGTTAGGCGGATTTTCTGGATTTTCTGTATAAGCTCAACGCCCTATACGGTGGACATTTCTTTAAGCTTTAAAAACTCAGCGTATTCAAAGTCGGCCAGGTTATCAATATCAATGGCGAATTTCTGTTCCATCACCAAAGCATAAACGCCGGATTCAAAGTAGAAAGACTCGTGCGCCATGACGTCAGATAATTTAGCACAGGCCAATGCACCATTTAAGCAGTAGCGTTTTGGTAAATCCTGACTACGGTTTTTTAGAAAAGGGAGTTGAGTTTTTACGAACTCCGCCATTGAGCCATTGCTTGGCAAAGTCATCGTCCACTCAATGGGATGCTGAATCTCGGAAACAGAGATTACCGACTTAACTCCGTCCGATTTAAGTTTGGCAAACGCTTCCTTTATATGAAATGCCTGGCGCAAAGGAGACGTTGGTTGTAACAAAAACAAATATTCATACTCTCGACCTAGCTTAAGCAACTCATTTACGGTAAACGTCAGCGCGGGAAATGTAGGGGCTGTGTCAGTCGCTAATGCTGCCGGTCGCAGAAACGGAACTTCCGCGCCATAGGTAGTGGCAATATCCGCAATATCCGGTGAATCGGTCGATACCACCACATCCATATTCAAATTGGCCTGTACAGCCGCTTCAATGGTCCAAGCAATCAAGGGCCGTCCCGCAAACGGTTTAATGTTTTTATTCGGTAAGCGGCGACTGCCGCTTCGGGCCGGAATAAACGCCAAGATTTTTGAGGATGGAATAGTCATCGGCGGCTTAACTCATGGTGTTGGGGCGGTCTTGGTCGCCATCGGCTTTACACTGCCGGTAAGGAAAATCGGTGGCGTCGGATACGCAATATACCGGTACATTTTTTAGCAAAAACGGCTCAAAAAAATTGGGCACGATGAGGGCTTCTTGCTCAAAATCCAATGCCGTCCAACCCGCCTTGAGAAAATGTTGGGCATCAAAGCCATGGCATACAAAATCGACAAATTCATCTTGGTGTTTGCGAGCCGATTCGCTAAGCAAATTTAAAATTTCGGGCAAGTAAGTTTCCAATCCATAAAAATCCACCACGCGTAAGGCTGTGCGGCCTTCGGCTTCGGCTCGGCGGCAGACCACCAGGTTGATCCATGCAGCGTTTTTGGATACGGCATAAACCTCATAGTCAAAATAAGGATATTCAAAGAACCGATGCCGTACATACCGTGCATCTTTAAACGGCAAAATACAATCAAATTGTGCAAAGTTAAAGTCAGTGATTTGACGATGATCGGTAATTCTTTGCAGAGAAAGTGTGTTGTCCGCTAAAGGCATAGGAAGCTGAGTAAAATTTGCAGCAACCTTTACTAATTTCGGCTTTCTTATGTCGGGGTTTAACCAAAAATACTGCTGCATTCTATGCCAGTTCATGCGAATCACTTGATATATCGGCCGAGTCTGAAGGCCGGCTCCCGGCGCGGCAAAAAATCGATGAGGCACGGATTTAATCACAAAGTCTCGAAGCTGAATGCCGAGCATGGGAAACTGTTGCTGCGCGGCATTCGTTACCATCCATAACGACCCTGCAATATCGGGTAATGGGCTTTGATTGTAAGGAATATAGCCAAAAATACCCAGCAACTGCCCTAGGTTATCTTTGGCAATGCCTACTGATAAAAATCCGTCTTGCGAAAATTCATGCAGCCAAAGTCGCTCGCTTTTTGCCAAAATATGGCCTTTCCGCCAATGTTCATCCATAAACGCCATCAGGGCCGGCAAGTCGTCCAGTGTTGCAAAGCCAAATTTTACAGGACTCACTGCGCACATGGATTTAACTGCAAGAATACTTGGTCAGCAAGCATGTTGACGCTGGGATAGGCATTGCAAAACAAAGCGGATTGATCGAGTGTGCAATTAAACTCGCCTTCAAGTTCGAAAATTAAACGGAACATGCCCAGCGAATCGACCCAACCGGCCTGAAAAAAATTTTCATCCACGTCGATGTCGTCTGTATTTAGGCCTTTTTGTTTGGCTATCCACTGACAGATGAATGCCGCAATGTTTTCTTTAGTCATAACTCACTTCCTGAAATATTAACCCAATGACCTAATTGATGTGCTGTGCGGGCTTGATGAAACAAGGTCAAGCCTTTGGCGGCATGGTCAAAGCCATATACAAATGAATTGCTCACTTTACCGGTTTCACGCCACTGGACCAGAGCTTCCGCAAAATCTTGGTATAAGTTGGCAAAAGCTTCAATAAATCCTGAAGGATGTCCCACTTTCATCCGGTTATAGCGTCCTTGCGAAGAAATGCCGGCTTTACTGCCGCGGTCGATTTTAGTGTGAATGCCGTTAATGTTTGAAAAAGACAATTCCTCCGGTAACACCTGAACCCATTCGGCACTGCCTTTATCGCCATACACGCGCAACTTTAATCCATTCCGGCTGCCGATCGTGGTTTTGGTCATCCAAAAGCTGGCCGATTTGCCACTGGCAAAGCGTAACCATAAAGAGGCATTATCGATAATACCTTCATAAGGGGAATAATGATTAAATTCGGCCATGATCCTTTCCGGCTCCTCTGCCAATAAAAACACCATCAAATGATGTAAATGTACCCCCAAATCCAAGCAAATTGTCGGAATAATATCGTCCTTTAAGCGCCAGCTTTGCGGCGGAGAGGATTTGCCGGCAATGTCGGGGGGGCGTATAAAGCCTTCTTGCGGCATTTCCAGATGAATTTGCTGGATGGTGCCCAACTCATTATTTTTAATTTTTTCCTGTAGTTCACGCACTAAAGGGTAACCGCTGTAATTGTAAGTTACCGCCAAAAAGTGTTTGTTGGGATCATATGCCTTGCGTACCTCAGTCAACTGCGCGAGAGACGATACCATGGCCTTTTCACAAATTACGGGAATATTTTGACGAAATAACTCACATAAAATCTCTGCGTGATTGGGCGTGGGGGTCAGCAGCACTATGGCGTCAACGCGCTCTTTTTCTAGGGTCAGCATCGTCCGCCAACTGTCGTACACGCGTTCGGGGTCAATATGCCACGCTTTGGCGGTGGCTTGGTTAACATCGGGATGGCGGCTAAACGCTCCTGACACCACTTCCCAATAGCCATCCAATCTACAGGCACTGTAATGGGTTTTACCTATGGCCGAAGACAAACCGCCGCCGATAAAGCCGAGTTTGAGTGCTGAGGTTTGTCCGTTCATAAATTGCCTTTTTTAGGAATGCAGTAAAGCACTGTACTCAGTCCCATGTGACCATGGACGCGAAGATAAAAATCATAGTTGGGATTGAGACTGTGGATATAGAGCGGCAGCTCCCATAAGTCCGCAGGCTTGTGGTAAACACAAACAGCAAGTTGAGGCGTGTATGTTTGAATAAGTTTTTGCGCCCCTTTTAAAGCCTGTAATTCGGCGCCTTCCACATCGAATTTCAGGTAATTGGGCCTTGCGCCGTAAAGCACCGAGTCGAGTGCATTTGCCGGTATGGACAGGGTATTTTTACCGGGGAGCTGTTGTTCAATAGCGCTGGAACTGTTGCCTTCGTTGCTAAACGATAAAATGCAGTCGCTCGAATAAACTGCGCTGGTGTAGAGCATAAATTGTACTTGCGGAGCTTGGGTCATTTGTATTTCAATTTCTTGCCGGTAATGTTCAATATTCCGTATATCCGGCTCGAAAGAGATTATCCATTCCAAGGGCTGGGCGTCAGCTTGGCAGGCTTGAACACAGCTTTTTACCGTATCGCCGACATAAGCCCCTGCATCGACAAAACGAAGCGGTTGATTGCGCATTTGCCAAGGGACATCGTCCGGGAAATATTCTTCTTGTCCATCGGAACTGACGTAGTCTTGCACTGAAAAGCTGCTGCGGAAGGCCATGATACGCTTCAAAAGCGTCTTGCTTTTTTCGTCGCTCAGCAGGTTGTCCACGCGGCTGAGCTTTTCGGTATCAAGCATTTGCTCTTTGTCGGGACTCATCCATAAAATCTTGTGTTGAGGAAAATGGGGCAAAATTTTCGGGTAGGCCCGTAAGGCCTGCTCAAATATTAATAACTCGCAAAAACCTTCCGCGATTAGATTTTCCGCTATGGCGTTGAGTTGATTTTCCTTCTCGTTCAAGGCGACAGAAATCAGGACCTTAACCTCCTTTGGATGGTCGACCTCGTTCATCCTCAAAATAGGCAGGCCGGAAATTTCCTTGGCAGTGGAGTACTGGTCAATGAAAAAATCAACGCTTACCCCCGATTGGATTAAGCCCTGTAAAAAAACCCGCCCATATACGCCGGCGCCATAAATTGCCAATGTCATCTATCGATTCCTGTTATTTTTTTGCCAGTAGCTTGCGCAGTGCCGCCGTAGCATCATAGTTTTGAAATTGTTTTTTTAATTCGTGTTTGAGCAACTTATTCATTGCATTTCGCGGCAGGCTTTTCACCACTTCAAACGCCATAGGTTGTTGATAGTCGGCCAGTTGATTAAAACAGGCTTGTTTTACTGCGCGCAAATTCCAAACCTCGTCGGTAACCAACACCGCCAAAATAGCTTCGCCGAAATAAGCATCGTCTATACCGATAACGGCAACTTCTTTAATGCCCGGCACTTGCGCTATGACGGTTTCAATATCTTGCGGATAGACATTGGTGCCGCCCACAATAATGGTGTCTTTTTTGCGTCCGCTCAGATACAAAAATCCGCTCTGATCCACCCAGCCTAAATCGCCGGTATAAAAATAACCATCAACCACGCTTTGAGCCGTCGCTTCGGGCTGCTTGTAGTAGCGTGAAAAAGCGGTGTCGGTCTTAACAATAATTTCGCCGACATGACCTGTTGCGACTTCTTGTTTTTGCTCGTCGACGATTTTTATATCGACATAAGGTAATGCTTTGCCGACAGTTGATAAATGGGTTTTCGCGTCCTCGGCAGTGAGGTTGGTGACAATTCCCACTTCGGAAGCGCCATAGCATTCATGAAAATCACACTGAAACACCTCTAAACAGCGTTTTTTAACTTCATTCCTCAGCAGGGACGAAGACGACACCAGGCATCTCAGCGAAGTTAAATCATATCCCTCGACAAGATTCACTAACTGTTCCAGGTGGCTGGAGACGGCTAAGGTAAAGCTGACTCTGTGTTTAGATACGGTCTCCAGCCAAACTTTGGGCGAGAATTGAGGCAAAATGACTGCTGTTCCGCCCGTCATTAACGGTAAAAGTGTGAGCCTTTGCGCCAAGGAATGGTACATCGGGGACGCGACTAACACTACTTCGCCTTCGCCTAGCCGGTATAAGTCTTTTGCTCCGGCGAAGCTGCGGGCCACTTTGCTGCCTTGGCTGAGCACAATGGGCTTGGGTTGTCCGGTGGAACCCGAAGTCATGGTCAAAATGTAGTCGAGCGGAAGTTGCTGTTTATGATTTCCCAGCGTTAAACGGAGGGGCTGGTGAATGAACAGATCGTCGGTTTTCAGGGCCCAAGTCAGGACCGGAGTTGAGGCGTTTGCAAGTGTTGTATCACGCAAATAAGCTTGCACTACACGCGTTTCGCCAATTAAAGCTTTGGCGGCGGTACTGTCAATTGCTGTGTTCAGAATTTCAGTGGAGCTTGAGCCGGTCACCGGCGCTAATAAAAGTCCCAATTCAGCGGCAGCCAAGTAAAGTGCGGCAAAACCGGGGCTATTGTCCAGCGCCACCACACACACATCGCCCTGTTTTAGCTGAAGGCTTTGCAAATGATCTACAGCCGTTTGCACGGCGTTGCCTAACGCGTGATAGGAATAGCGCTGCTCTTGGTAGATTAATGCAATTCGCTCCGGAGTTTGGCTTAAGTAGGTCAAAAAGTAATGAATGATGCTTTTTTCCATACAATTCCTTTAGATTATGTCGGCATTTCATGCGGCCGAATAAGGTTCGGTCCATTCTTTCAAATAGCGAGAAAGTTTATCGGCCATGTTTGATTCTGCTGAAGCATCATTTGATCGGGTGAAGCTCTTGCTACATAAAACCATCGCAGTTACGGGGCATCCGGAAAACTTAAAGACGATCGGCCCAATGTCAACAGAACCCGGACTTTTTCAGGCTTGGCGTTTCATTTTTTCCAAAAAGGTGGGGATTGACTTGGCATCCAGTCTGGGAATGACAAAAGACCGGCCATCCCACTCTTCATAGGCGGAATATAATAAGCCATGATAGCTTTTCTGCTGCAAACGTTGGGTAAGATCATGCAAAGTTGCGCCAAACTTGGGTTTCATCGGTAATGTAAAGTAATGGCTGGGTTGCAAGTTCAAATCAAGCAGGTGTTGATGTGAAGCGTCAATTTCGTGTCTCATATAATGTTCTACATTTTCCCCTAATGCGGAATGGCTGACTGTGTGCGTACCCAGTTCGGCATAGTTAAGGTGCTGAAAATAGTCGGGGCTTTCGAAACGACAGGCAAGGGCTTCTTGTTCTTTAGCGCTCATGTCGCCGAGCACTTCGCGAGCTTTGGCGTCGGTCAGGATAAGATTGCAAGCGCCTTTGAGCAGGCGTCTAACCGGCTGAGTTTCGTAAGCGTAAATGCGGTCGATATATTTTTTCTCGTCCTCGGTAAGACAACCGGATACTTGACCCGCCAAAACTTCCAGCTCGCTCGATGTCCGTAGGGCGAGCAGCACTTGCAACCAATGCGCCAAAGGATAAATCGGTTGAGCTTGCCATGGGCCGGTGACAACGGCAGTGTGGGTGTAAATGTTCTGCGATTCACACCAAGGCAAAGCGTTCCTGGTCCAATCCACCGTACCGTCGTCACTCGTAACAAACAGCCATTTTTCTCCGGATTCGGGTGTTCGCTGCAAATATTTGCTAGGC
>Ga0265327_10002112_pt1 | contig 22050 bp, 20 predicted proteins | sample 41621metaG_FD_202089 | JGI IMG/M metagenome (GOLD analysis project Ga0265327, IMG submission 202089) | Rhizosphere microbial communities from Carex aquatilis grown in University of Washington, Seatle, WA, United States - 4-16-21 metaG | ecosystem: Host-associated > Plants > Roots > Rhizosphere...
TGCTCTTCAAGGTGGCCGCGGTGGTCCGGCACCCTTCTTCGGCATAGTCAACCCCGCTCAGTCGCAGTTTCGGCTGCAGTCGATGGATTCTCTGCAGCATCGTCCCGGGAGCACAGCCGAGTTCCAGGACATCCGCCCGGGAATGAGGCGCGGCATCCAGCAGATGGCGAACCATCCGGTTGTACTTCCATTGGGAGACTTTCCTCGCCTGTGTCAGCAACGCCGTTCGAAAACGGGCAACCCACCCGATCGACTCGGTGTCACGAACACATGTGGCCCAGACATCTTCCCAGTAGCTTGAATTCGTTAAATCACCGGCAATGGACATGAAGACCCCTTTCTGAAGAGAGGCCGGGAGAGCGGCCGTTGTGGCGGGGGTTTTCGCTGTTTCCAGAAAGTCCGCCTAGACGGATTGACTCAGATTCGCTTCACGTTGCCTCAGAAAATGAATCCGAATTTGCCAATCGGCAGAACCTGCAATTTGTATTCGCTGAAGGAGCGACTTTCAGCATTTTTCGCCTGTATTTCAGGCGAATTTCCAATCGCAGGAGGGAGTCCGACCAGGTTGCCGAGGGTTCAGAAACGAGAACAGGGAGGCTGCACGCCTCCCTGTTCCTGGTTCATGCCAGCTGAGAACATTTCATGACGACAGAGCCTGGTTCAAGGTATCGGAACTCGGTTCAGGACAGCTGAGAATAGTCTGTCGGGGTCAGCAGCTTGTTGGTGATCTTCGATACGATCCGTTTGTCTTCGTATTCCGGGATGGCTTTCAGTTTGAGCCATTCGGGATCGGCGCGGAATCGATTCCAGGCCTCTGTGCGCGCCGTCTCATCTTCAAAGGCCAGCAGGTAGGTCAGGTTGGGGATGCGAGTTCCCACGATGGCCAGTCCGAACAGGACGGGGGTCAGGCCGACACGACGGAAGATCGCGATTTCCCCCTGATTGAACATTTCGATCTTTTTCTGACCCGCAGCTTCACTGTGGCTTTCATAGATCCGCAGATTGTACACGCGTGACTTTTTGGTCGGCGGTTCCAGGTGCGGCATGGTTTCAAAGGCGTAAAGCAGCGAACTTTCAATGCGATCGTAGACGGCATCCGCGGCCGGGATCGCCAGGTAATCGGCCGCCGCCTTCTGATATTCGGGGTCTCGATCCAGCGCCATCGAAACCTCGCCCATCTGAGCCAGGCTCTGGTACGCGATCAGCAGGTGGGTGATGGGGGCGGGCGGAGCGGGCGTTTCATAGAAAGCCCCGACCTGCTTGATTCCAGCTCGATTCAGGGCGGGGATCAACGCGTTCTTGAAATAGTCGTCCAGGATCTTCTGCTTGTCCGGCTTCAGCGTATACGAACGCCACTCAAAGACGTCGCGGGAAGCGCGGGGCGTCGTTTCCGCGGATGATGCGAGTCCTGGCATGGCCGCAATTCCTCCTGTGGCGAGTGTCGACTGCAGAAACGTTCGGCGTTGCATGATTCAGCTCCGTGGTGCTTGTCGTTCTGGAATTAATTCCCGGGTGTGGCCCGGATGACAGTGTTCCGGGGGAAGGTGCAGGGGCCAGAGTGCAGGGAATAGGGTACAGGGGACACGCGCGTCAGTGGGAGTGTCTCAATCCGCCTGGATTCGAAGTCTCGCGATTTTCTTCTTGCCGGCCTTGATCAGAATGTTGTCCAGCAGCGGCAGCACGGACTTGGCGTCGGTGACAGGAAATAGCTGATCCGATTTGTAGATCGAAACGCCTCCCTGGCCGATCAGCCGCGACGCTTCGCTGGTGGATGCGACCAGGCCCATGACTTTGAGCAGCTGAGCGGCGGCGAGTTGATGCTGGGCGATGTCGGCGGCGCACTGGGGCAACTGGGTCGTCAGTTCTGACAATCGAAGGGTGACTTCCGGGATTTCCGAGGGCAATTCGCCTGCTCCGACTTCACGCTGCCAGCGGTTGGCTGCTTCGTCGGCCAGTGCCGCGCTGTGATAGCCCGAGATGACGGCGCGGGCCAGTTGAATTTTCGCCTCTTTCGGATGCCCCTTGAGGATCGTATCTACTTCCTCAAGATCGATGGCCGTCAGCAGTTCGAAGTACATTTTCATCACGCGGTCAGGGACCTGCATGAATTTCTTCATCATGTCATACGGCGACTCGGCGATTCCGATGTAGTTGCCCAGGCTTTTCCCCATGCGGCGTTCGCCATCCAGGCCCACCAGGATGGGAGACATCACGCCAATCTGCTGGGGTTGTCCCTGGTCGCGCTGCAGGTCGCGGGCCAGCATGAAACTGTAAAGTTGTTCGGTTCCGCCGAGTTCCAGGTCGGCCTTGATCATGACCGAGTCCCACGCCTGCATGATCGGATACAGGCATTCGTGCATGAAGATGGGCGTTCCGGCGGCGTGGCGCTTGGCGAAATCGTCGCGCGTCAGCATCTGGGCGACGGTGACTTTGCCGCAAAGCTGGATGACGTCCGCGAAGCTCATGGCTCCAAACCAGTTGCCATTGCGATGGACTTCGGCGGTGGACATGTCGACCACCTTGCCAACCTGGGTCAGGTAGTCTCGGGCATTGGCTTCCACTTCGTCGGCCGTCAGTTTCTTGCTGCGCGCCTGATCGCGCCCGCTGGGATCACCCACCAGGGCGGTGTAGTTGCCGATGATAATGACCGCCTGGTGTCCCAGTTCCTGAAACTGCCGCAGTTTTCGAAGCGGGACGGTGTGACCCAGGTGAACATCAATTCCGGTCGGATCGATGCCATATTTCACGCGCAGGGGAACACCGGTCTCACGGCTTTTTGCCAGACGAGCGGCAAGTTCCTCTTCGGGGACGATCTTTTCAACACCACGTCGGATGATGGCGAGTTGTTCTTCAACTGGTGGAAATGTCACAAACGTCTTTTGGGTCATCAGATTCTTTCGTCAGGGGATGAACGCCGGTTGCGCGCATCTTTTCGCGAGCGACCAACGGAAGCGGCAGTGCCAGTTTCCAAGCGGTCGCTCGAATGGGGTTGAGGGGACTCCCCTCATCAGGAGATCGGAAAAACGGTCACAATCGATTCGCCGCCTGTTCCCGGTGTACTTTGGCGGCGGCATGCCGCCAGATCGCCGCCATGGACTACGCGCGAATCAAAAAACTCAGCGTCAGCATGGTAGCGTTGAACAGCCCGTGAATCACGAGTACCGACAGGTAACTGTGCCGGTCGTGGAAGACACCGCCCAGCACCAACGCGAGTGGAAGCAGTGCGATCCCATCGACCAGGCCGTGGATGGCGGCGAACGCGACTGCCGTAATCACGACTGCCGACTGTGCGGGAAGTCGACTGCTGAGCCATCCCTGCAGGACGACGCGGAACATCATTTCTTCGTACAGGGGAGCGATGATGACGGCGGCAACGCTGATCATGACGATGGTCATCGGGCTGGTGGTTTCCGACAGCAGGATCAACAGGGAATTCTGGTTTTCACGCGTGCGTAAAGGAGCGGTGATCACGGTGATCAGGGCGGTGGGGGCAACGGCCAGCAGGAAGCCCTTTCCACCGTCACGCAGTTGGTTTTGAATTTGTCGCAGGCGAATTCCAAACTCGGACATTGGTCGGCCGCTCGAGACCAGGATGGCGGGCAGAATGGCGGCCAGGCCGATGCTGGTGATCAGATATGCGCCCAGATGACTCACGGAGAAGGGTTCGGGGGGATCGGTCGGGGGATCCAGAAAGTCAGCCAGATGCTGGCCCAGCATCTGGAAGAGCATCAGGAAGACCAGGATCAGCACGGTGATTTCCGCAAACGAAGTCCATTTGGCCCGTGGCTCGTCGGACCAGTCGAGCCATGCCCGTCCCTGAATGCGTGCCCGCAGCACCTCGACCCACGCGGCGATGCTTTGAATCAGCAGAGTCAGCACCAGAGCCAACGCGATAAAATGAGTGACGCCGGGAGTTCCAATTTCAGGATTTGGCAAGATGGAGGGCTTTGCGGTCCGAAGTGAGATTCTTTCGTCTTGGGATGAAGGCCATTTGCGCCTGCGCCCATTTTTCGCGAGCGACCAACGGGAGCGGCAGTGCCAGTTTTCGAGCGGCAGCTCAATTGGGTTCAGGGGATTGCCCTCATTCGGTCCCTATCGATCAGTATACGCCGGAATCGTGATTGAAACACGCGGAGGAACGCCGCAGAGTTTTCCATCGTCGTGATCGACGATAGGATCGTTGGTTCCGTTTCGGAGACCTGATGGAGCAACCGTCCAGGGACGCTGATTTCCGGAATGATCAAAATTCACCGGGGCGACTGGCCGCCGCATGGCATCGATTCAAGAACTGATCAGTGGATTTCGGATGACTGACACGCCCCGTCCCGCAGAGAATGTGCTGACTCGCATCATCGACCACAAGCGTGGCGAGATTGCCGAGGCGAAGCGGCTACGCCCGATGGAGAGCCTGCTGGATCAGTTGGAGTCCGCTCCCCCGGTCCGTGATTTTGTCGCGGCGCTGCGGGCGAAAAGCGATGTGGCGCTCATTGCCGAAGTCAAAAAGGCCTCCCCCTCGGCGGGGATCATTCGCGAGGATTTTGATCCCGTTCAGATTGCTCAGATCTATGAACGCCATGGCGCGGCCTGCCTGAGCGTTCTGACGGACGAGCATTTCTTCCAGGGGCATCTGGACTACTTGCGATCGGTGCGCCGGTCGGTGCAGATCCCGGTGTTGCGGAAGGATTTTATTATTGATCGATACCAGGTGGTCGAGGCGCGGGGGGCAGGGGCGGACTGCATCCTGTTGATTGCCGAGTGCCTGGACGACTGCCAGCTGCGCGATTTGTACTTTTACGCGAGTGAACTGGGGATGGAATCCCTGATTGAGATCTATGATCCCGAGAATCTGGATCGGGTTTTGAAACTGGAGCCCGCGCTGGTGGGTGTGAACAATCGGGACCTGCGGACGTTCGTGACCGATCTGGATCATACCGTGCGACTGGCTCCGCGCTTGTCGGCGTCGACGCTGCTGATCAGCGAAAGCGGTATTCGATCGCGATCCGACGTGGATCGACTGAAGGCCGGGGGGGCTCGAGCGATGCTGGTGGGTGAGACTCTAATGCGCTCGGCGGATATTGGTCAGGCGGTGGATGAGTTGCTCGGAGGCCGGTGAGACTCCTGCCATGCAGTTTGTCGCGCTGACCGTGGTGCTGGTGATTGTCGCGGCCGGCGTGTGGTCGTTGCGACCGACCGTGGTGTTTGTCATCCGCTTTCGTCAGGGGACGCCGAGGGTGGTGCGCGGTCGCCTGGCGGAGACGGCGCTCAGATCAATCCACGAGATTTGTCGGCAGAACGGGGTGACCACGGGTGAGATCCGCGGTCTGCCGGTGGGACGGCGGATTCGCCTGACATTTTCCAGGGAGTTTCCCCAAGGGTGTCAGCAGCAGCTGAGAAACATGGTCTTGTCGGGGTCGATGGACGACTTCCGGCTGTCGCCGCCACGATGAACGGGGGCGGGACTGAGTTGCTCGATTCCGGTCGTCAGAGAATACTGCCACCAGTCTGGTTCCGTTTTTGCGAAGATTCCTGAAAAGCGAGATTCTGATGAGTTCCACTGCCGAGTCACCGGTTGAGCATGTGCTGGTCGTTCCGACGCTGCTCTTTCACGAACTGGGATACTTCCAAGGGTTTAGCTCGCGCGTGGATCGGTTTCTGGAGACCCTGCTGGATCCGGCTCACACGAGTTTTCGACCACGGAACGAAGTGGAAGAGGATCCCAGTTACAAGCAGTTGATTCCCTACTGCATTTTCACGCATGGGGGAGAGGTGTTTTATTACCGGCGTGGCAAGGCGGGTGGCGAGGGGCGTTTGCACAGCAAGCGGTCGATCGGAATCGGCGGGCATATTTCTTCAACGGACCGGTTGCAGGGGGATCGGCGGTACCTGGAGGCAATGCACCGCGAGATTTCAGAGGAAGTGTTTCTGGAGGCAGGATTTACCGATCGCTGCGTCGGCTTGATTAATGACGACGAAACACCCGTGGGGCGGGTTCATCTCGGGATTGTTCACATTTTTGAGCTCGACTCGGCAAAAGTTCTACCGCGGGAAGAGTCGATCTTAGAGACAGGATTCGCACAACCCGCAGAGTTGCTCAAGGCCCGCGACGAGTTTGAAACCTGGTCGCAGATTTGCCTGGATCATCTGTTTGGACGGGGATGATTGTGCTCAGGAATGCTGCCTGACAGTGGATTGCCCGTGCGACAGAAGGAAGTTGTCCAGGCGCGCGGCAATGTCGGTGGAAAACTGGCGAATCGCTTATCAAAGGAGTGAGCAGCGATGGACAAGCATTGGACTCGACGGGCGGTCGTCGGCGCAGCGTTGTCAGCAGTGGCAGGCCCCGCCATGGTGGGGAACGCTCAGGAAAAGCCGGGGGCAGCCGCAGCGGCGCCCGCCGCGACTGCAGCCAAGGGGAAATTGACGGATCAATCCCTGGGGCTGTTACTGAAGGCGATGGGGATCGACGCCAAGGCGTCCGAGCAGCGGTACGATTTCGCTTTCAAAGCGACAATCGAAGACGCCGAGTGGGAACTGTCGATGTCGGCCGTCCTGAGCCAGGATGGGACATCGATCTGGATCATGGCCTGGCTGGATGAGCTTCCCAAGTCGGCCGCGGACGTCCCGCGCACGGCACTGTTGCGGCTGTTGTCCGACAACGACAAGCTTGGCAAGGGAAAGTTCTTCGCGTACATCGCGGCCAACCGCCGGTTTGTGCTGCAGCGCGTGATTCCCAATGAAAACATGAGTGCCGCGTCGTTCCGGGCGGCCCTGGACGATCTGGGGCAGTCGGTGGTCTCGACACATGCTCACTGGTCAGTGGCGAATTGGGCGTCGACAACCAGCGAAGATCCGTCCTCGACGGCACGTTCCGGAACTCAAGTAAAGGGAAGTTCGCCACAGGGACCAGTCGCAGGGGGAACAGCTCAGGCGGCTCCGGCGAATCGACCGGTTCAACCTGCTGCCGCAGCGGGGCAGGGGGGAGCCATCCGTCCGGTTCAGTCCGCGGTGAATGATTCGAAATTCAATTCTGCGACAAAGAAATAAGCGACACAGTTCGTTTTGAAGAAGTTGTTGGTTCGTCTTGAAGAAGTTCTTGGTTCGTCTTGAAGAAGTTCTTGGTTCGTCGTTCTTGGTTCGTAGTTCTTGGTTCGTAGTTCCTTGTCGGCTCCACTCCGGAACCAAGAACCAAGAACCAAGAACCAGGAACCAAGAACCAAGAACGAGGAACGCGTTGCTGACGAGAATAAGAAAGCCCGCAGACCAGATTGGTTTGCGGGCTTTTTTTGTTGTACAGATTCCGTGTGGACAGAAATCAACGCAAGTTATTTCCAAGAGATCACTTGGGGGACTTGCGAAACGCCTGTTCTTCGTCCTTGCGCAACATTTCATCCAGAACAATGGGGTGCAGGTTGTTGCTACGGTCTTCGGCTGGGGTGTAGTGACGACGGGCCCAGGTTCTCATACGCATCTCTTCGACGGCATCGACGTTAAATGAGCGTTCCTGTTCCAGGACTGCCAGCGAGCTCACGATTCCTCCTCCACCGCGTCACGGTACCAAACTGACTTTCGAAAGAACCCTGCGAGGCCGGTTGGTCTCGCAACGATGATGGTATCCATGCATCGTACGGAGGCAATCAAAAAATCGGTTGGTTGCCAGTTTTCGCAAAGAATCTCGCAGGAATTCGCGAAATTGGCTTGACGCTGGTGGCTGCGCAAGGTTGGAGGAACTCGCGGAGTTTACCAGGGCGTCTCCATCATGTTGATGATCCGCTTCGCCATCTGGTCGATGGCGGTTTGAGCCGCAGTCGCCTGGGACTGGCCAAGTTCCGGCGCGAAACCGGCCTGGGTCAGAAGCGGGATTGCGTCTGGTGCGACTGGAACCTCTTGCTTGGCAAGGATTTCGCCCGTTCGCAAGTTCTCCCAGGTGACTCGGACCATGATCGAAAACTGCAATTGTCTCGGGTCGTCGTTGTTGTTTTCGCCAAGAACGTCCTTGCGAACCTGCACGATTCGGCCGGTCAGACGCGTATCGGCATTGGAGCCGTGCGCCAGCCGGTACGGGGTGCGGTTCTGGATTTCTTTCTGCACCGCTTCGGTCAGCTGATATTCCAAGCCGCGGCGAAAGGTATCGTTTTCAAAGATCGGCACGGCCACCGTTTTGACGTCCGGGCTGAATCCGTTTCCGACCGTATAGCCGCAACCTGAGCCGAGCAGCAGCAAGCAACTGGAGATCCATGTCATGGAATAGAAACTGGCCAGGGCGGGGCGCGTCGCTCCAGAGCGTCGTGCCGAACGCTGGTCTCCAGGCTTCGCGAAGTTCAGTTCCACTCTCATTCAGGCCTATGCCGTCTACAGTTTGGAGCGGCCAGGGGATTCCGTGACGTCCAGTCGTCGGGCGTCTTCATCCGCTTCTTCCGGCAGTCGGCGAGGCGCCGGCCAGAGCCAGTTGCGCTTTCGCGGCGTTTTCTCATTCAGTGTCGAGTTGCCACTGTCCGGTTCATCCCCTTCTGAGGATTCCGCCGGGTCGGTGGAGGGGGCGGGTCGACGTCGGAATGGATTCGACATCCAGCGTGACGGCGATTGTTCAGACTCCGGTTCCTCGGCATACGGTTCCGGAGTTCGTGCGACTTGCGGAGGCGGTTCCGGTGCATCCGGCTGAGGCAGGCCCAGGACCTGTCGCCAGACGGGAGGCTTGGGGGGATCATTCGGATTCAGCAGCACGGCGCCGCTCACATACTGTGGCCCCATCGATTCCAGTTGTGCTTTGGCTTGCTCCGCCTGGGGCGATTTGGGGAAATTGCTGATCAGCTGGTGGCACATCACGGCGGCGGCTCGCTTGTTCTTCTTGCGCAACCAGAGTTGAACCTGCTGCCAGTCGCGTTCCGCCTTGGCATCTTCGATCTTGGCCAGTTCGGCTCGCAATCGATCCGACTCACCCATGTTCGGATACAGACGCAGCGTGCTCTCCTTCAGCATCTGGGCGTCGGTCAACGTCTTGCCGTCGTAGTCCGCACCCTGGTAGGACATCAACTTGACGTGCGAACCGATCAGGAAGGCATCCTGCAGATGGGGGCTGTTCGGGAACGTTTCACGCAGCATGCGGAAGTAACGATCGGCTTCGATGTAGTTTCCTGTCCGGGCATAGTGGCTGGCGACGAGCATCATGGCGTCATCGGCCAGGGGGCCGGTGGGATCGTTCATCCAGATCGCCTTCAGCGCCGCGGTCCCGTTGCCAACTGTGTCGAATGTCGGGCGGGTCTTGTCACTGAAGTTGGGGACGAAAATCGGGGTCTTGGAGACCTTGGCGGGAGCTTCGGCCGGCAGCTTGTGCTTGGGATCCTCGTAATTCACCTGCTGGATTTCGTTGAGCTTGGCGACTTCCGGGAAATCGAGCCAGAGTCGTCCGATCTTGAACAGGCGTTCCGAGACAACGTCCAGGTGCCGGGTCGACGGATATTCTTTCAACAGGATGGCATAGGTGTCATGTGCTTTGGAGTAATGTTCCTGCTGAAACGCCGCCTCACCCTGCATGAACAGGGCGTCTTCGCGAATTTCGCTTTTCTTGAATTTTTTGGCGATCGTCTTGAACGCCTTCTGGGCGTCCGCGTATTCCTCATCTTTGAACAGTTCAGACGCCGCGAGGTATTCCTCGGTTCCCGCCAGTGGTTTCAGGGAATCGGATCCATCTTCGATGGCCTCCTGACGGCGCGACCACATGAATTGTCGCATCCGTCGCTCGGTCGGCCCCTGGACCTTGTCCAGCTTGGGGGTCGTATCCTTCATCAGCGCGTATTTTTCCCAGGGTGTGACGCACCCGGGCGCTGTGCTCAGCAGCAGCAATGCGAGCAGCATCCACCGGGACTTTCGTCCCCCTGGTTGCGTGGATCTCTGTCTGGCTGTGCCGTATTGCATGGTCATCCATGACCGGAGTGATGGTCCAACAACATCAATCAGGCGAGGAGCATCTCGCCAATTCGTGACAGCGGCTACATTCCGTTGCCCGCGCCACTCTGCTTTCCCGCGTCACGCAGTCCTGATCTCTGTTTGTCTCACAACAAATACTTTGACATCTTCGGACGTCGCCCGAGCACGTGTGACACTGCCGTCGTCGTGATCTGGCGAACTTCCTTGTACTGTTGTGGCGACAGGTTTAATCGTCGCCACGTCTGGTCGCTTTCGGCTGCCAGCATTCGCAGCGCGGCCGCGGATCCGGCATGAATCGTCAATTGTGTGTAATCTTCACGCTGGCATTCGGGGCAGATCAGGCCACCCTGAGAAACCCAGAATCCAAACGTCTTTCCTTCCGTCAACTGTGCTCCACAGGCGGCACAGGTTTCAAAGTCTGGAAGCTGTCCAATTTCCCGCAGCATGACGAGTTCAAATCGCAGGATGGCGATCGGCGTCGTCTGGCTGTCTGTGAATGATTTCAGGGCGTCCTGGGCCGCCAGGTAAAGTTCCGGATGAGGGTCGTAATCCTCGGTCAATCCCAGCAAAAGTTCCGCGACATAGTAACCGGCGTAAAGGCACTTCAGATCCCGTTCCTGCGGGTGAAATCGATGAACAAGCCTGGCTTCGGTGAGGAGATCAAGACCCGATGTGCTTTTGCGAAGGAACACTATCTGACAGGTTGCGAGCAGGTCAAGAGCGGATTCAAACGGCCCTTTCAGGCGTCTTCCCCCCTTCGCCAGGGCGGAAATCTTGCCGAATTCCCGCGTGAAAACGACCACGATCCGGCTCGTTTCACTGAAGTCGGTCACTCGCAGAATCAGGCCTTCCGCCTTCTCGCTGGACATCTTGTCCTCCGATCAGGAAAGGTAGGGCCGGACGAAGTAATAGACTGCCAGCACGAACCCGATCGCGATGACGGAATACCTGATCAGGTTTTTATTTAGGCGTCGAGCCACACTGGCGCCCACGAATCCCCCCACGGTCGCCGCGATGATCATGACGAACGTGAATTTCGAATCCACCTTCGCGTAAATCAGAAACACGATCACCGACATTCCATTGATCGCGGATGCCAGCAGGCTCTTCAAAGCGTTCATCTGATGGATGTCGCCAATTCCCATCATGGCCAGGCTGCTGAGCATCAAGATGCCAATTCCGGCGCCGAAATAGCCGCCATACAGCGCGACAAGAAATTGAAATCCGATGATCCCGCAGAACACAACCGGCGAAGGTTGCTGGTGTGGTTGGCCAATGCCTGTCCAACGTGTGATCATCGGTTGCAGCATGAACAGCACCGTGGCGAGCAGGATCAGCCATGGGACCAGTGATTCAAAGATCTTTTCCGACTGGCTGACGACCAGCCAGGTCCCGACAAGGCCGCCGATCAGGGAGGGGATCAGCAGCGGCATGATCCATTTTCGTTGATTCTTCAATTCCCGGCGGTAGCCCCAGGTCGCCGCCAGAGACCCGGGGAACAGGACCGTGGTGCTGGTCGCATTCGCTCCGACGGATGATCCGAGCGTCCAGACCAGCACGGGGAATGTCAGAAGGGTTCCGCCGCCAGCGACGGAGTTCACGATTCCCGCCAGCAGGGCGGACAGACACAGGCAGATGGCGTCGAGGGTGTCTTTGGACATTCCCAGAGTTTAAGCGAAGACGCGTGGCTTGAACACGGTGCGGGGACAGGACTTGAGCGGGCGATCGGGCATCCGGCGTACAAAATTGGCTGAAACTTCGGCAAGATTGGCGTGTGAGCGGCAACTCTTGGTTGTGTACTTGATTCCAGACACGATGCCAGGGCTGTCCGCTCGCGTGTGTCGTGGAAGCCACTTATCCCATTGCGAACCGACATGAGCGAATGGAGTCGATCACCGGGCAGGGATGCAAACGGATTGCGGTGGTCGGCACGCCTGGAAATGCATGCACGATGGCTGCGCACCGTCATTGCGGCGCGGACGGGCGAATCCGCCGCCGTTGAAGAAGTCTTTCAAGAGATCGCGCTGGCGACAGTGAAACAAAATCCGGACGTGCCGGATGCCCGGGTTGCCCCGTTTCTTTATCGCCTGGCGGTTCGGCAATCGCTGATGTATCGGCGGCGGCTGGGACGTCAGCGAAAACTGCGTCAGCGCCTGGTCGTGGATCAGGTCCAGGGGATGGACGACACGATCGATCCCCTGATCTGGCTGCTGGCTGATGAGCGACAGCAACTGATCCGCCAGGCGGTGGATCAATTGCATGCTCAGGACGCGGAACTGCTGCTGCTGAAATACACTGAGGATTGGACGTACCACGACCTTGTCGAGCACCTGGGAATCAGCCACAGCGCCGTGGAAACACGGTTGCATCGTGCGCGCCAGCGATTGCGGCAGGCCCTGGTGGCCCTGGAAGTTCTGGAGTCAACCACATGAACGAATTTGAACCTGTCTCGGCCAGTCAGATTGAACGCCTGGTCGATGGGGAACTGACGCAGGCGGAACGCCGTTCCGTCTTGATGAAACTGGATCAGGACGGCGAAGGCTGGCGCCGGTTGGCACTGGCATTTCTGGAATCGCAGGCACTGCGTGAAGGACTGCGCCGCCCGGTCCGGACGTTGTCGCCCGCTTCTGTGGCCCCGGTTTCGATCGCCCGGGTGACGGCTTCTGCCGAGGCAGTCACCCCCGCCTCGTCGCGGACCTCTTCAAAGTCGATGGCGCCGATGGGGCGGTCGCTGCAGTGGATTGCCGCGATGACGATCTGCTGTGCCGTGATGTTTGGACTGGGACGCTGGTCGGGTTCTGGATCGAACGAATCGATCGTGGCGGCGTCGCTGCCATCGCAACCACTGACATTACAACCACTGACATCGCAACCCCAGCCGTCACCGCCGGTGACGTACCAGGCGGATAACGATGTCCCGCCCGCGGTGAATGAGCAGCAAATGGTGGCTGCGGCTGGGCCAGTGTCGAGTCACCAGCAGCAGACGTTGCGACTGGAACTGAATGATGCCCAGGGGGGGGCGGCTCAGACTGTGGATGTCCCCGTCGTCGAGAACTCGGGCTTGCGTGCGGAAGACCTGCTGAACGCTCCTCCGGTCGTTTCAGACGCGGTGCAGCGATCGTTGCTCAAGCATGGGCATCGAATTTACGAGCAGCGTCATCTGTATGAAGTGACGCTGGAGGATGGGCGGCGCGGGATCGTTCCCGTAAGTGATGTGTTTGTCGAGAACGCGGGCTGGGACATTTATCAGTGAGATCGGATGTCACCGTTCACGGGTCGGGGACTGACGCATGTTCACGGCGAAAAACAAACAACTTCCATGGACGCGATAAGACTCCGAAGCGCCGTTTGTCCGTGAATATGGGTCTGTCCCCCCTCGCTTGCCCGGGTAAGACGTTGTTGTGATGGGCTGGTGGGACACCCCACAGGAATACGATTCGCGGTTCAAGGCAGGGATGCCGACGCCGCGTGGCTGGGATTGAGTTGTCACCTGTTACAAGGATTGAGGTCATGAACTTGCGACGAAATCGATGGGCGTGGATCGGATTGGCGGTAGTTGGGCTGGGACGCAGTCTGCTGGCGGAAGAGCCCCCCCGACCTGATCTGAGTTTGGTGGTGGAAGAGGCTCCTTTGGACGCCGAAGTCGGCGTTGAGGCGAACGACGAGCCCAAGGGGGCGGTTGTTGTCGTCGAACAGGGGGCTCCCGAGGGGGCGAATCTGGGACTGGCGATCGTCAACGATCTCGAAGTGATCCAGCAGAGGCTGGACGCGGAATCGCAGGGAAAATACTGGATCGGTCTGGTCTGCGCGGCGCCCAGCGATGTGCTGCGGACTCAACTGGATCTGGAAGCGGACCTGGGCCTGATCGTGGAAGAAGTCTACGACGGCGGCGCGGCCAGGAAGGCGGGGATCCTGCAGTATGATCTGCTGTTGTCCGCGACGATCCAGGGATCGGACAAGCCGGACGTTCGCCGACTGGGAAGTGTGTCGGACTTGGTCAGTGCGGTTCAAGCGGCCGAAAAGAGGGTCTTGAAACTGGAATTCCTGCGGCGCGGCCGGAAGCAATCGCTGGATGTGGCGCCACAGGAGCGACCGAGTAAGCCAGCCGAGACAACCGCGAATCTCCGTGTGTTCTTCTCCAACGACGCCGGGGTCACGACGACTCAACACCCCTTGGGTCTGCGCTGGGCCGGACCGATGATTGTCAACATTGCGCCGCCAGCTCTTCCGGAAGGGATGACGATGGTCTTTCATCCCGCGGAAGGTCAGCCCGAAAAGGTGACTGTCAAGCAGGGGGACAAGACGTGGGAGGCGGAGGTCAAGGCTCTGGATAAACTTCCTGCCGAGATCGCTCCCCTGGTTCAGCAGCAGTTGGCTCAGCGTCGCGCCGCGCCGCACGGGCCAAACTTTGTCTATGCTCAAACGCCACCCCCGGGCATTCCGCACTTGAACGTCTATGGGTTCTCATCAGGGCTGCCTGATGATGTGACGGTCACAGTGGTCCGCAAGGGATCTGAGCCGGCCCAGGTGACGATTCGCAAAGGGGAAAAATCCTGGGAATCGACGGAAATTCAACTGGCGACGCTTCCGGCCGAGGTTCGCCCTTATGCGGAACAGGTGCTGGTGGGCCGGGCGATGTCGATGAGAGCGACGACGGCCCGGGGCGTGCATGCAGTTCCCACCGCGCCAGCAGATGCCAAGTGGACGCCGATCCCCGCCCATCCGCCAGGTCCGGTTCGCGCACTCGTTGCCCCCGCGCCGAAGGCTTCGATTCGGATGGTTCCGAGGGCCACACTAAAAACGCCGAACCCCGTTGAAATGGAGCGGCAGTTGAGAGAACTGAGCGAGCAGGTGGAAAAACTGCGTCAGGCGGTTGAGCAGTCGCAGCCCAAACGCTGAACGTGGCTCATGCGTAGCGACGAGAATTCTTGACATCAGCCCGACGGCCCGATCGCCGTCGGGTTTTGTCGTTGTATAGGGTGCCGCATTCCGTTGCGGTGGGCGAACGGGGGCCGAAACCGCGCCATGCGTCAGCCGGTGTTGATGAATTCGGCACGCCGAAAGTCCGCGCGGGGACTCTGGCGGCGACCGGGATCGGGGCGGTATCATCCATCAGGTTGCCAGTCGGCGACACTGACCGGTCCTTCTGCGGCCGGGTTTCTTGTACCGCGAATCGATCTATAGAGGTGAAACATGGGTGGCGGAGGCAGCGCACCAACATCGATGGCCAAGTCGACAATTCGACTGGGGACGGCCATTCGTCATGATCTCCCTGTCAATAAACTGTTCCGGGCGATGATCGACATCGGCGGTTCCGACCTGCACCTGCAGGTCGGCAAGCCAGCGATCCTGCGTGTCAAAGGCGCCCTGAAACCACTCGACATGCCTCCGATCACGGAAGAGCAGATGAAGGAGTGGTGCATGCCGATGATGGACGAGCGCAACACGGAAATCTTCTTCCTGACCGGGGGGGCCGACTATGCGCACATCGTCGAACACAAGGGCGAACCCTGGCGTTTCCGTGTGAACCTGTTCATTCAGACCGGCAAGATGGGGATGGTTTCTCGTAAGATCGAGCGATCAATTCCGAACTTCGAAGGGCTGTTCCTGCCGCCGATCATGGAAGAACTGTGCAAGTACGACCAGGGGATGGTGCTGCTGGCCGGGGTGACCGGTTCCGGCAAGTCGACGACGATCGCGTCGATGCTGGACTGGATCAATCACAATTATGCCAAGCACATCCTGACGATCGAAGACCCTGTCGAATTCGTGTATGTCGCAGACAAGTCGCTGCTCAACCAGCGCGAAATCGGCCCCGACGTCTCGGACTTTCACACTGCCATGAAGCATGCCGTGCGTCAGGACCCCGACATCATGCTGGTGGGTGAATTGCGCGACCGCGAAACGTTCGAAACGGCCATGCACGCCGCCGAAACGGGCCACCTGGTCTATGGAACGATCCACGCTTCGTCCGCCCCATCGACGATTGGGCGTATCCTGGACTTGTTCCCGCAAAGCATGCACAACGCGCTTCGTTCGTCCATGGGCTTCAACATGAAGGCGATTGTCGCCCAGAAGCTGCTGCCGACGATCGTCGACAAGCCGAAGCGAGTTCCGATCTGCGAGATCATGCTCTTTAACGGGGTCGTCAGAAAGTTGATCCTGGAACATACCGACGAAAAGCTGCCAGCCGCGATTCGAATTGGCAAGGCCGAAGGGATGCAGCAGTTCAACGACAGCCTGTATCACTTCATTACGAAGGAACTGGTCAGCCGCGCCGATGCTTTCGAAATCAGTCCCAACGTCGAAGAATTGAAGATGATGCTGAAGGGGATCAACGTGAAGTCCTCCGGGATTCTGTAGCGCGGGTCGCCTGCTTCACTGAAATGCGATCTCAAATCGGCCAATTCTGCCGTTGGGATGTCGCTCTCCATTCAAAAACCCCCGCTGGCGGCAGCCAGCGGGGGTTTTTCGTTTGCTGCGACCAAGCGTTGAGCTTACGGAAGCGGCGTCCGAGTCGGTCGCATCGAGCTGGTTTTGGTAAACCTTAACGGTTGCTTAAACTGTTGCGGCAACAATTCTTTCTCGACGTCTGGCGCGATGCGACTATTCGCGATTTTCGGACTTCAAGGCTGAATTCTTCCGCGCGGCGCGACCGATAGATTTCCTAGCGAACGAACAACCGGCACAGTCGCAGGCAATTCCGGCCAACACGATGGGGATTGATGCTTCCGGCTGAACGTTGGGGATTGAGATCAGACTCTTGCTTCGCGATCCAGGTTGATACGCGAAAGCTCACGAGGCGCTGAAATGAAGAAATGGTACCGGTCGTGTGTCTGGATGTTGGCTGCCGCCATGGCATTTGAACTCAGTGGCTGTGCCAAGGGGTCGGCGATCCTGAGTCAAAACTCGTCGAAGAAGTCGGACGAGCGAAAGCTGGTCGAAGTCGACAAGGCCAAGAAAAAAGGCTCGACGAGCAAGAAGAGCGATACCTCGCGGGACAAACCCGCGGAATCGCAGCTTGCCAAGAAAACGACCAAGCCCAAGGTTCAGTCCAGCGACGACACCAAAACTGCTGTTGCCGCGGCCGAGCCAACAAAGCCGGTGAAGAAGCCCGCCGTGGCTCCGAAGACCGACCCGTTCGAGTCGGAAGAATTTGAAGCCCTGGCTGCGGCGCGCGGCAAGTCGAAGAAGACCGCGGACCCGGAATTTGCCGAGCTGGCCAGCAAGTCTGACGCTCCCGTCAAATCCGCCTCCAAGACTTCGGATCCAGACTCGAGTACTCGAGTTCAGGAAGTGGCACACAAGGTCGAAGACAATCTCGCTGACATCGGCGATCTACCGGAATGGGCCCAGGATGGTGAAGCCCCAGCGCGCAAGGATGCGCCCCGGTCTCGCCCTGCCAGCAAAGTATTGCCGGCCGAGAAAGCCGACGAACCTGCCGATGACACCGAGTTCCGAGTTGCCTCAAAACCAGCCGCTGCGGAACGCAGGACGGAAAAGGCCCCGGAAGCAACGACGGACATGGTCAGCCTGTGTCCTCACGCTGACGGAGAAGTTCGTGACCTGGTGGCCAGCCTGAAAGAGAGTGACACCGACGGTCTGAAGCGGGGTATTCACCGACTGGGACGAATGGGTCCTGAAGCGAAGGGGGCGGCTCCGGCCCTGATGCATCTCCTGAAGCACAAGGATGGATTCGTCCGAACTCATTCGGCGCTGGCGCTCGCCCGGATGCAGGCTTCGCCTCCTGAAGCGGTTCAGACGGTCGTGGATGGTCTGAAGTCGACCGACCCCGGACTGCGATCGTTCGCGGCGGCTGTGCTGGCCGAGATGGGGCCCCAGGCCACGGAAGCGCTGTCCACCCTGGCCGAAAGCTTGAAGGACCGGGATGGCTATGTTCGGCTGCATGCTGCTGAAGTGCTGATTCGTTATGACCGCTGGTCGTACGAAGCCTTGGAAACTCTGCTGGGTGGACTGTCAGACAAGGATGAAAACATCCGCTGGCTGGCCACCTATTCCCTGGCTGAACTCGCTCCGGAATCTCAGGAAACAGTCGATGCTCTGCTCAAGGCCTGCCATGACCCTGTGATGAAAGTCAAAGTGGGTGCGGTCTATGCCCTGGGGGAAATCGGACCGTTTGCCAAGGGGGCCAGCCGAGAGCTGCGAAAGCTGGCGGATTCGACGACGAATCAGGAACTGCAGTCCGCGACGCTGTACGCCCTGCAACAGATCGAAGCCCCAACAGGGACCATCAGTTCTCCGGGAAATGGAAACTAGCGACCACGGCGATGAATCATGAAAAACAGCGAAGGCCGGCTGCTTCCTGAAGGAGCAGCCGGCCTTTGTCTGTTGATTGCGACTCGATCAACACGTGTCCGATTCGCAATTTCTCTGTCGCATTGCAAGTGCGATTACTTCTCGGTTCGAGTCAGGCGATGGATGCCCTGACCGCTCGGACTGACGCTCAGCAGGTAGATTTCTCCCTGCTCGTCCTCGCCGAAGGACAATGCCGCCAGGTTGGGCGACTTGATCACATGATTGGCCACGACGCGGCCCTGCTTGTCGTCATACTTCAGTGCCCAGACTCGCGTGGAGACGTAATCCGAGTACACGTAGGCTCCCTGCAGTTCCGTGATCTTCTTGCCACGATAGACGCTGCCGCCGGTGATTGACTTCCCCAGGTCGTGGTCGTATTCCCAGATCGGTTCGATCAGATCCTTGCGGACGTTGACCCCTTTGACTCCAAACGGGTGGAACGATTCACGCAGGTTCCAGCCATAGTTTCCGCCAGCCTTGATCAGGATGATTTCCTCGAACAGGTTCTGTCCGACTTCGCCCCCCCACAGCATCCCGGTCTGATGATCGAAGGCGATCCGCCAGACATTGCGCAGTCCATACGCCCAGATTTCCGGGCGGGCATCCTTCTGCGAAACAAACGGGTTGTCAGCAGGAATTGCATAGTTCTTGCCGGGCGACTTCCGATCGACATCGATCCTTAGAACCTTTCCCAGCAGGGTCTTCAGGTTCTGTCCATTTTCATGAGGATCGCCACCGGCGCCACCGTCTCCGTGCGAGATATAAAGGTATCCATCCGGGCCGAATGCCATCGAGCCGCCGTCATGGTTCCAGAACGGCTTCTCGAACCGAATGATTTCTTCTTCCGAGGCGGGGTCGGCCACGGACTTGTCGCCGGCCTTCAGGCGGAACCGCGACACGACGTTGGCCATCTTCGACTTGACGTCCGTGTAAAACACGAACACTTCGCCGTTCTCTTTGAACTTGGGATGGAAGACAACTCCCAGCAGGCCTTCTTCGTTCTGCTTGTCGTTGTAGCGGACGCGATCCGTGATATCGAGGAACACTTTTGTGGCTGTTGCGGAATCGCTGTTTTCGAACGAGTGGATCGTTCCCTGTTGAATGGCGACGAAGACGCGATTGGAACCGTCGTTGGCATGTGTCAGCACGATGGGCCGCAGAGGAATGCTGCGACCACTTTCCTGCCCGTCATCCCATCCGGTCCACTTGAGCTTGGGAAACGCCAGCTTGAATTCGACATTCGGCGTCGATTCGTCGACTTCCCAGCCGGTGATCTTTGTCGAGAGGGTAGTCAGCGTTCCCGCTTTCATATCGGGGATGAACAGGTGATTTCCATCGGCAGCCAGGCAGCAATCTGCGGCGGACTGAAGTCCTTCGCCGATCAGGATCGGGGCCTTGCCAGGTTGCGGAATCGCGAACACCTTGCCGGTCTTCCACGAGGTGATGAACAGTCGGCCAAAGTGGTCCCAGACCAGACCGTCAGCGCCGTCCATCCCCTCGGCGATCTGCTCGGCCGAGCGATTCGCGAATTTCACTCGATACAGGATCCCGGTGCCGAAGTCGGCGACCAGGCAATGTTGTTCACCGTCGAACGCCACGCCGTTGGGAGTGTGCAGCTTGGGAATCGTGTCGGCGTTGGCGATGGTTTCGATCTTGTTGAGTCGGATATCGATTCGATAGACGGCTCCCCCCTTGCCATTCAGATCCCCTGAATCGCTGACCAGGAAGATCCCGTTCGGCGCATCGATCGCGATATCGTTCAGGAACAACGGCTTGGTGGGAAAGGCCTCGGCCGCGGCATAGACGCTGGTTTTTCCCTGCAGATCAATCTTCAGGACCTTCGTCTTGTCCGTGACATAGAAGGCGTCCTTGAAGAACACAATCCCCTTGGGATCATCGAGCTTCTCGACGAATGGAACAGGGTTGCCATCCTTGACGATCGTAACCTTGCCGTCACCGTCCTTGCCGGCTTCACCAATCTCGGTCACATACAACACACCGTTCGGTCCGTAGCAGACCGATTCCGGATTGATGAACGGGCCGGCCACCTTCTGAGGTGTCTCTGCAGCAGTCAGGCTGGCGGATGAGACCAGCGATGCCATGAACAGCGCCAGTACGGCGTGCGGTCGAACAGAAATCATTCGAGATCCTTATCCAGAAGAACAGTCGGGGAATTTCACGGTCCAGAGAAACGAAAGACTGTCGTCCACTCCAGCCCACCCCTGGCCGATGCCGGATTGCCCAGCAGGACCGCGCACTTGCGCGCGTGACCAGGGAAGAAAGCCTGCGAAGACAAACGCTCGCGCAGGTCGGCTGAGAAATCATGTCAGCAGCGTCCAGGGCAAACCTTGTCTGGCGTGGGAAGTGTACCGGGCCATTCACCGACTTCCAAGCTGTGCCGGATGTTCCGGATTGCGAGACGCACGCTAATCGGTTTCCCTCGGATGTGATTTGACAGCGTTGGCCATGGAAGCGCGAGATCCATGTTCTGTCCGCTTCCTGAGAGAGTTCGGCCATCGTGGTCACTTCCTCGGACACCAGCCCGTTTGACCGTGCCTGCGAGCTCACGCTTGGAGTGCTTGACCAGTATGATCACGGACGACAATCCCGTTTCCGGGCTGTGGCGCCTGTTGAATCGAGGTGCTGTCGGACAGAGAACATTGGTGCTGTCTCACGGTGATTTTCCAGAGCGAAGACCTCGGCTCTGTTTCGTCGTCCGACAAAAGTGTTTGAAGATCTGCTGGCGGCCGGTGGTGCGAACGCCAAGATCCTCAAACTGCCAGGAGCACTCCCGATCGAAGGTGGACTGCCCATCATTCACAATGGAAAAGTGATCGGCGCGATCGGTGTATCGGGAGTGAAATCGACCGAAGATGCACAGGTCGCGACCGCGGGTCTGGAAGCACTCAAGCCCACCCCCTGAAGATCGCTACGTGACGGATTTGGAATTGCGGTTCGGCCGATGGGGCGCGATCCTGCGCCCCGGGCTTTGCCATCCGGCAACCGATATTTGAATTGGGGGGCGATCAAGTTGTTGAGAAGTCTTTGGCCATCCTTGCCTCGGAAAATGTTGACGGGTGTGGCCATGACACGTCTTCTCCATCAGTCACCCTGAAACGACGTGACATATCCCTGACGCGGGATCCCTGCTCTTCGCCAATCCGAAGTGTTGCCAGATCTCGCACGCGGAAGCTGCGCGAGTTCGCGACGATCACGCATCCGTCTTACGCGATTGCCCATTTGAAGCTCGCATGTGAATTTCGAATTGTGAATGACTTCGGATAGTCACACGTTCGTCATGGAATGCGGCTGTAATTCAACGGGTCGTGGATTGGTTGCGGACGTTCTTGAGGAGAATACGGGACGTTCAAGCACGCAGTTGAGCGCGGGATTTCCCGGTGTCGCGCAGTGTCATTCAATTCAGGCACACAAGTTGCGTTCCCACGAAGAAGAACACGCCAATCCGTTGTTCGCTGGCTGGGATGTTCAAGGTTCATCGCGGAGCCATGTTCGTTATGGAACAGGTTCGTGGTTGAGCGAGTTGCGAATTCCCGGCTGGAGTTCCGCCAACGCGGCCGGTTGCTGAACAGTGTCGTTCGCGACCCCGTGTGGAAGCCACCTGCAGTCCCGTTGTCCCAGGCAACGGACCGGCCTTGGAGAGCTGACGATGAGTCGAAGAGTACGCAAAGGTTTTACGCTGATCGAACTGCTGGTGGTGATTGCAATCATCGCCGTGTTGATCGCACTGCTGCTGCCCGCTGTCCAGCAGGCACGCGAAGCGGCACGTCGCACGCAATGCAAAAACAACATGAA
>Ga0265327_10002113_pt1 | contig 21996 bp, 20 predicted proteins | sample 41621metaG_FD_202089 | JGI IMG/M metagenome (GOLD analysis project Ga0265327, IMG submission 202089) | Rhizosphere microbial communities from Carex aquatilis grown in University of Washington, Seatle, WA, United States - 4-16-21 metaG | ecosystem: Host-associated > Plants > Roots > Rhizosphere...
CGCAGGGCATGGTCTGGTCCGACAGGTTCCTGCAGCTCAGCACCACCTCCAGCCCCCGGTCCTTGATCATCGCCGTCAGGCGGCTGAGATAGGCCCAGGGCCAGTCGCCCGCCTCGTGCCGGAATTCGATCTGGGCCAAGCTCTCCGTCGCCTCCAGCACATGCCAGGCGCCGCGCCAGCCCTGGCCATGCAGCGGGTGTTTCTGGCCCGGCATGTTGGGCGGCAGGCGCACCTCGCGGCCGCGGAAGGTGAAGCGCCCGTCGCGTACGCGGTTGCAGAACGGGACCAGGGGGAAGCAGGCGCTGTCCAGCGCATCCTCGAAGCCTGGCTTGCCGCGGCGGAACAGGTCGACCGGCTCGGGGCCGGTGAGGTCGGCGAAGTGGGTGAACGCCCCGCCGGCGTGGGGCTTCAATCCGGCTTCAAGTCCGTCGGCGCGCAGGATCAGTTCGGCCATGGCGTCCCTCCGTGTAGGGTAAACGCGCGGACGTTGCCCGGGCGCCGGAAACACCGAAGGCTCCGGGCCCGTTTAAGCGTGGGCGAAAGGAAGCGCATCATGGCCATCAGCCTGGACCATATCCATGTCGAGGACGTGCAACTGGCGGGAGCCGGCAAAGACGGCTGCGCCACGGTCACTTTCCGCGTGCTGGAGAAAGACCATCCCAACAGCTTTCTGGTTCCGGTGCCGGTCAACACCGCGCAGATCGACGAATCGGCGCTGACCAACCACGCCCGCTATGTGTTCCACCATCTGATGAAGACCCTGAGCGAGACCACCCGCCATTGGGAGGGCCTGGACCGGCCTGGCGCGAGGACCTAAGGCTGGGCTCTGCTCGCCAACGGGGTTCGATTTGCGCATCGTCGATCGGAAGATGATCTACGACGGCTGGAGCCGGTTCCAGATGCTGTCGGTTGAAATCGGCGACGGTCGCGTATTCCAGAGGCAGTTCGAGGATCACGGCGAAGCCGCCGCCGTCCTGCCCTACGATCCCGAGCGCCGCATGGCGCTGATGGTGCGGCAGCCGCGGGTCGGGCCGCTTTACAGCGGCATGGATCCCTTTCTGCTGGAGGCGGCGGCCGGCGTGATCGACCTCGGCGAAGAGCCGGCGGCGGCGGCGGCGCGCGAGGCGCTGGAAGAGGTGGGCGTCAGGCTCGGCAAGGTGGAGTTCGTCACGGCGACCTGGAGCGTGCCGGCGGTGTCGAGCGAGCGCATCCACCTGTTCCTGGCGCCCTATTCGGCGGAGGACCGGGTCGCGGCCGGCGGGGGTCTGGAGCACGAGGGCGAGGAAATCGAGGTGGTGGAAATGTCGCTCGCCGATTTGCTGGCGGAGGCCGACGCCGGCCGAATCACCGACAGCAAGACCTTGATCCTGATCTGGGCCTTGGCGCGCCGAAGGGCTGACCTGTTCGCCTGAGCCGCCGGCTCAGCTGGCGAAGGTCTGGCCTTGCAGCGGCGGTCGGGAGCGGGACCGGCTGACGGCCGACCGGCGGTTGCGCTTGATCCAGGCGGCGACGCCGGCGGCCAGGATCACCAGCAGCATGGCGAAGCTGGCGAGGTTCTTGCCGGCTATATAGAGCCAGAGGTTGTGGTGGCTGAGATCGGCCTTCTCGGCGGCGAAATAGGCGGCGTGAAGGCTGAGGCCGATCGCCTGCAGCAGCATGGCGGCCCCCATCCACAGGCTCGAATAGCGAATCGCCAGCAGCAGGAGCCCCGCCGCGAGCACCGCGTCAGAGGCAAGGAAGGCGACAGGGAGGATATAGGCCTTGGCGACGGCCTGGATCAGGGTGGCGCCCAGCCAGGTCGCCAGGATCATCGCGGCGCCGCCCCGCTCGGCGGGGCCGCCCTTCCAGAGGGCCAGCCCGCAGCATACGAACAGCGCTACGAAGCTGAGTTGGCTTTCGATAGACTGGAACATCCCCGCCTCTGAAGGCTCAGAGACGGGGACTAATCCAGTTTCCTTAATAAAGGATCACGACGCCGTTCAGCCGGCGCGTTGGCCCGGCTGCGGAACTTCGGTGATCTGCTCCGGGGGCTTGTCGGACACGCCGATCAGCTTGGTGCGGATGCCGATGCGCAGCTTCAGATCGGCCAGTTGGCCGTGAGTGGAGACCACCGCGCGGCGGGCTTCCGCCAGCGTGGCGATGGCCTGGGCCACCTTGCTGGTGGCGTCGTCGGCGACCACGGCCGAAAGGCCGAGTTCGGTGCGGGCTTCAGCGAGCGACATCATCAGAGACGCGGCTTCGGCCATGGCGGCGTCGACCGCCTTTTCAGTAGCAAACAAACGATTGGCCACGCGCTGGGCCACAAGAGCCTTATCCATATCCTCAACCCCTCCAACGATCTGCGGGTGCGTTAAGGTAAACAGAAAGTTAAAATCTTGGCTATAGAAAATTAACCTCGGGTTAACGCACACGTTTCCCGAGTGTGCCAAATTGGGAATTCGTTATTCCATAAACCTTCGTTGGAAGGGAAGCGTTAGCACTTCGGCAATAAAATCCCATCGTCGCTGGCATCGTCCGGACTGGCCGCAAGGCTAGTATCCACGGCGCCGTGGCCGGTATGCGCCCCGTTGGATTGGCGATTGTCGCCTTCGACGCGGGATGGAACCTTTCGAGGGGCGAGTCCCGGGGGACATGGGGGAACGGTCGTTCGAGTTTGGATTCCCTAAGGGGACAGCGAGCAGCTTCCAGAGCCGCATCGCGGGCATGGCCTTGCTCACGGCCGTGTCGGTCCTGCTCGCCGCCGCCGCCGTGTTCATCCTGCAGCAGTGGGTCTCCGAGCGGATGACCCTGCGCCGTCACCAGAGCGCCATCGCCCAGGTGATCGCCGACCAGGCCGGACAGCTGGCCGCGAATCACGACCCGCGCTGGGCCGAAGACGCCCTGGCGCCCCTGACCAAGACGCCGAACGTCGGCGGCGCCTACATCTTCGGCCGCGACGGCAAGATGCTGGCCGCCTATGGCGAAACCCCCGACACCGCCGAGCCTGAAGCCGCCGACCAGCATGTCCTGCAGGTGCGAGCGCCGGTGGTGATCGGCGGCCGCCCGGCCGGAACCTTGGTGGTGATGTCGGAAGGCGCCAGCCTCTCAGCCATCGTGGCGCGCTACTTCTCCGCCGCGGCCGCCCTGTTCTTCGCCGCCACCGGTCTGGCCCTGTTCGTCGCCAAGTGGCTGGCGGGGCGCGTCATCGAGCCGGTGCGCAGGCTTTCGGAAGCCATGGATCAGGTCGCCGAAAGCGGCGATTTCGCCCAGACCGTCGAGCCGGTGGCCGACGACGAGCTCGGACGCCTCACCGACACCTTCAACGGCCTGTTGTCGAAGCTTAAGGTCAAGGACGAGGACCTCCACGAGACCCTTCACGAACTGACCGGGGCCCGTGACGCGGCCCAGGCGGCCAATGTGCTGAAGTCGCAGTTCCTGGCCAACATGAGCCACGAGATCCGCACGCCTCTGAACGGGGTGCTGGCCATGGCCCAGATCATGGCCATGGGCGAGCTCAACGACACCCAGCGCGAACGGCTCAACGTGGTTCGCCAGTCCGGCGAGGCGCTGCTGGCGATCCTCAACGACGTGCTCGACCTGTCGAAGATCGAGGCGGGCAAGATGGAGCTGGAGCCGATCGAGTTCGATCTGGCCGACATCGCCAGGCACGCCGAGGCCGCCTATGGCGAGATGGCCAAGCGCAAGGGCCTGAACCTGATCATCGACGTGGGGTCCGAGGCCGAGGGCCGCCGTTTCGGCGACGTCGGGCGCCTGCGCCAGATCGCGTCGAACCTGGTGTCCAACGCCCTCAAGTTCACCGAGAAGGGCGAGGTGCGCCTGTCGCTGCGCGAGGAGGTCGAGGACGGCCGCGAGCTGCTGCACCTGATCGTCAGCGACACCGGCATCGGCATTCCCGCCGAGAAGATTCCGATGCTGTTCCAGAAGTTCACCCAGGTGGACTCCTCGACCACCCGCAAGTTCGGCGGCACCGGCCTGGGCCTGGCGATCTGCCGAGAGCTTGCCGGGCTGATGGACGGCCGCATCTGGGTCGAGAGCTGCGAGGGCGAAGGCTCGTCGTTCCACCTGCTGGCGCCCCTGGCGCGGGTCAAGGCCAGCGCGCCCGTCGAACCGGCGGCCAACAGCGACACCGCGCCATCGCTGTCCGGCGGTCCGCGCCAGGTGCGCGTGCTGGCGGCGGAGGACAACCCCACCAACCAGCTGGTGCTGCGCACCATCATGCAGACCTTCGGCGTCGACCTGACCCTGGTGGGCGACGGCCTGCAGGCGGTCGACGCCTGGAAGAATGGCGACTTCGACCTGATCCTGATGGACATCCAGATGCCGGTCATGGACGGGGTGGCGGCCACCCGCCTGATCCGCGAGACCGAGTCCCAGGCCATGACGGCCGGCGCGCGACGCCGCATCCCCATTGTGGCCCTGTCGGCCAACGCCATGACCCATCAGGTCGCCGAATACCTGGCCGCCGGCATGGACCTGCACGTGGCCAAGCCGATCGAGCTTTCGAAGCTGCACGCAGCCCTGCGCGAGGCCACCGAGGGCCAGATCGACGCGGCCCTGGGCGGGACCGGCGCCGCGGCCTGACCGCGGTCTCAGAACCAAAGCCGTCGCCCTGGCGTTTCCCTTGAACAGCCGGGAGCCAAGCTTGTCAGTCGAGATCGCCTGCGTCGCGCCGATGAACTGCACGCTGGGCGAGGGTCCCGTGTGGGACGAGGCAGGGTTTCTGTGGTGGGTCGACATCAAGGCCCCGGCCCTGCACCGATATCGGGCGAAGGGGGGCGAGGTCCGGTCGTGGCCCCTGCCCGAGCCGGTCGGCTCGCTCGCCTTGCGCCGCCAGGGGGGCCTGATCCTGGCCCTGCAGAGCGGCTTCGCCTTTTTCGATCCCGACACCGGCGCCCTGCAGCGCCTGTTCGATCCCGAGCCGATGAGCCCGCAGAACCGGCTCAACGACGGCAAGTGCGACGCCCGCGGAAGGTTCTGGGCCGGCAGCATGCACGATCCCGAACAGGACCCCACCGGCCACCTCTACCGCCTCGACCCCGACCTCAATCTCGAGCGCTTCGAAATGGGTTTCGTGGTCACCAACGGTCCGGCCTGGAGCGGCGACGGCCGCACCTTCTATTTCACCGACAGCGCCGGCCGGCGCATCTGGGCCTTCGACTTCGACATGGACTCCGGCCGACCCGGCGCCCGGCGCCTGTTCGCCGAGCTGAGGCCGGAGGAGGGGCATCCCGACGGCCAGTGCGTCGACGCCGAGGACGGCCTGTGGACCTGCCACTGGAACGGGGCGCGGGTCAGCCGGCGGCGTGCGGACGGCTCGCTCGACCGGGAGATCGCCCTGCCGGTCCCGCTGGTCACCAGCTGCTGCTTCGGCGGCGAGGGGTTCGATACCCTCTATGTCACCAGCGCCCGGGTCGGCCTCAAGCCGGCGGCGATCGAGGCCGCGCCGCTTTCGGGCGGACTGTTCGCGATCCGCGGCCTGGGGGTGCGCGGGCGGGCGATGCCGCGCTTCGCCGGCTGACCCGGCTCTGGGCCCTGCGGCCTGGACGCGGCCCTCGAACCACGACCACACTGCCGGACATGCCGTCCTCCCTCCAACGCCTGACATGAGCGGGCCCCTCGCCGCGGCCGACGCGCCCACCCTCAGGGCGCTCATGGCCCATAGGGCCTACGTCCGCATGTGGCTGGCGCGGCTGATGGGCAATCTCGCCACCCAGATCCAGTCGATCGCCCTGGCGTGGCAGGTCTATGCGGTGGCGCGTCTGCACGGCAGCGTGGCCGAGGGCGCCTTCGCCGTGGGCATGATCGGCCTGGCCCAGTTCCTGCCGATGTTCGTCCTGGCCCTGATCGCCGGCGAGACCGCCGACCGCCACGACCGCCGACTGATCATGGCCTCCTGCATGGTGGTGGAGCTGATATCCGCAGCCGTGTTCTGCGCCCTGGCCTGGAGCGGCTCCTCGGCTCTGTGGCCGATCTACGCCATCGCCACCGCCTTCGGCGCGGCGCGAGCGTTCTATGCTCCGGCCTCCTCGGCGCTCGGCCCGACCCTGGTTCCTCAGCACCTGCTGCCGCGGGCCATCGCCATGAACTCCCTCAGCTGGCAGCTGGCCTCGGTGGTGGGCCCAGCCATCGGCGGCATCCTGGTGGCGGGCTCCTCGACCCTGGCCTTCGGCGGCGCGGGCGCCCTGTTCGGGCTGTCGATCCTGCTGCTGGCGAGCTTCGCCTCTCCGCCCCAGAGCTGGACCGGAGACGCCACGCGCCTGGAGCAGATTCTTGAGGGCCTGCACTATCTGCGGACCAACCGCTTCGTCCTCGGCGCCATATCGCTGGACCTCTTCGCCGTGCTGCTGGGCGGGGCCACGGCGCTGCTGCCGGTCTATGCCCGCGATGTGCTTCACGCCGGTTCGCAGGGCTTCGGCGTCCTGCGCGCGGCGCCGGCCATCGGCGGCGTGGGCATGGCCCTGGCCCTCGGCGCCTGGCCGATCAAGCGCCACTCCGGGGTCAAGATGTTCCTGGCGGTGGCCGGCTTCGGCCTCGCCACCGTGGTGTTCGCCGTGTCCAAGTCGATACTGCTGTCCGCCGTGGCCCTGGCCCTGCTGGGCGGCTCGGACATGGTCTCGGTGTTCGTGCGTCAAAGCCTGGTGCAGATCCGGACGCCCAACGAGATGCGCGGCCGGGTCGGCGCGGTGTCGTTCCTGTTCATCGGCGCCTCGAACGAGCTCGGCGAATTCGAGAGCGGGCTGGTCGCGCGCTTCCTGGGGCCGGTGGGCGCGGCCCTGTTCGGCGGCGTCGGATCCCTCGTGGTGACCGGGCTTTGGGCGTTGATCTTCCCGGAATTGCGCAAGGCCGACCGTCTGGAATGAGCTTGACCGATTGCGTCAGGTCATGGGTTGCCAAGCCAAAGGCAACGGGCGCAAACCATGCGCGCCCAGACCTGCTTCGCCATGACCGCTCGCGCACCCCTTATCGACTCCGATCCTCTGCCGCCCGTAGCCCAAAGCCTGCCGGTGCGCCTGATGCGCGCGCGCGAATCGCTGATGGCGCGACTGCGGCCGGTGCTGCGCAGCCACGGTGTCACCGAGCAGCAATGGCGCGTGCTGTGCACCGTGCGCGACCTCGGCCAGACCGAGATCACCGCCCTGGCCGGGCAGGTGTTCCTGCTGCCGCCGAGCCTATCGCGCATCCTGCGCGATCTCGAAGCCCGCGGCTTGATGCGCCGGCAAGGCTCCTTGCAGGACCAGAGGCGGGCCCTGGTCTCGGTCACCCCGGCCGGCGAGGAGCTGATCCGCCGGGTCGAACCGTCACTGCTCGAAGTGCGGCTGGAGATGCGCCGGCTGTTCGGTTCCGCTCGCCTGAGCGCGCTGGGCGACCTGCTCGACCAGCTGGAAGCCTGCCTCGGCGCGCCGGAGGGCCTCGGCGAGGACTAGGCCTTGAGGGTCTGGCGCCGTCCGGTACGTATCATCGGTCAGGCGCATATTTTTTTGATCGAGGCGCTGGTGTTCGCCGGGCCGATCGGGTTCACGATCTCCTGGGCGCGGAGGACTTGAAGGCAGATGGGCGGCAAGATCGATCTAAAGCTCGCGGCGATCGTCGGCGTGGTGTTGATCGTCGTTGTCGCCTCCGTCGTCTCGGCCATGCACAAGGCGCAACTCGCCACGCGGCTGGTGGCCACATCGGCGGATAAGGTGACCAGCGATCCGACCCTGGTCAGCTTCGCCCACTCACTGGCGGTCCCGGCCTACGACAAGAACTGCGCCCGCTGCCACGGCGCGACCATGAAGGGCAACCAGGCCCTCGGCGCCCCCAACCTCACCGACAAGGTCTGGCTCTACGACCAGGGCAACGTCGCCGATATCGAACGCACTATCATCTACGGCATCCGCTCGGGCCATTCGAAGGCGCACAACATCACCGACATGCCGGCGGTCGGGCGGCTCGGCGTGCTCAAGGACCCCGAGATTCGCGACGTGGTCGAGTATGTGGAGCAGCTGTCGCGCCAGCCGCACGACGCGGCGGCGGCGGTTCGCGGCGAGGCCCTGTTCAAGGACAAGGGCAACTGCTTCGACTGCCACGCCCCCGACGGCAGCGGCAACCCCGACTACGGCTCGACCGATTTCACCGCCAACGTCTGGCTCTACGGAGGCGACCGGGAGACCCTGTTCAAGAGCATCCGCGACGGCCGTCACGGCAAGATGGACGCCTTCATCGGCAAGCTCAGCTTCGCCCAGATCCGCGCCCTGGCGGTGGAGATCTACGAACGCTCGCACGCGCCGGCGCAGGTGGCGCAGAACTAGGGGCGCCCTCAGGCACGCCGGCGACGTTCTAGCGCGTTTTCGACCTCTTCCGGCCCCTGTCGGACCCATCCTGTGGCGACGACCCTATGATTTCCATCGGACGCATCTGAACTCATCGACGATCTCGTTGGCTCGTGCGATCTGGCCGGCGTCACCAGAATGGAAGAAGAAGTTGCCCTCCCAGAACTCCACACGGTCCACACCGCCCTCGGATATGAGCCAGCCGTCTGAGCCCGTAATCATCATCATGGCAACGACGCCGACCAGCAGCCCCAGTGACTCAGCTTGCGCCGCCGTTACCTGGGTCTGGTCTTGCTCGTCCCAATCTTGTCCGCCGAGATAAAGACCGGGCGCTTCAACGAGGGAACGTTGCTCGCCAAGTCCGCGCCACGCCGCCGAGACCATGGCCGTTTCGAAACCGCCGAACTGTCCCGTGTCCCAATGGTCGACCCATAGGAGCCTTGGTCGGTGGGATGGAAGCCATCGATTAACGGCACGGACAAACGCGGCCACACGGCCGAAGTCCTCCGGCTGCTCAGCCGCGACCCGAACTTGGCGACTGGCCAGTTTTGGCTCCAAGGCAAGCGCTGAGCGATACCCGTCGTCGGACATTACCGTGAAGCCCGATGGGCCAAAAATCGCCGACGCTTCAGCGGGTGACAGGCAACGCATGGTCAGTCCTGGCAGGGGTGTCTAGGTCACTCTGCACGTTGGCATGGAGCAAGGGCGAATGTCTCCTCGCCCCCTTCTCGGAAGTTGGCAATGTTCGCTAACTTGGTCTGGCGCGGACACGTCGTGAGACGCTTCAGTCCCCCGGCCGCGCCTGGATCAGCACGCGCTCGGCGCCCTTGAGCTTGATCGCGGTGAGCACGCTGGTGGCGTAGGCGCCCGTGTCCAGGCCGATGCGGTGGACCCCGACATAGGCCTCCTCGGCGGGGGTGTGGCCGTGCACGATCACCTTGTCGAGGCGCCGCTCGTTGCGCAGGAAATCGTCACGGATCCACAGCAGGTCTTCCTCGACCTGGCGGTCGAGCGCCTGTCCCGGCCGCACCCCGGCGTGGACGCAGAGGTAGTCGCCGCGCACCGCGAGAATCTCCAGATCCTCCAGGAACCGCCGGTGGCTGGACGGGACCGCCGCGTTCATCTGCCGGCTGGCGCGCTCCCAGTCCTCGCGCTCGCTGCCCGGGGCCGGCGGCTGGACGCCATACGACAGCAGGGTCTCGCGGGCGCCGAACCCGGACCAGATCGGCCACAGCTCGGGATCGTCCAAGAACTGCATCAGGGCCTGTTCGTGATTGCCCTTGAGCGCGGTCACCGTCCAGAAGTCGCGCTCCTCGCCGGTCGACAGGATCAGGTCGATCACGCCGCGAGAATCCGGCCCCCGGTCGATATAGTCGCCGAGGAAGATCAGCTCGCGCTTGGTCTGGGGTTCGAGCTTGGCCGCGTCGAAGGCGATCTTGCGCAGCAGGCCGTGCAGCAGGTCGGACCGGCCATGGATGTCGCCGATTACGTACAGCGCCACGCCCTCGGGGGCGAGCGCCGGCGCCGCGCGCTGGCCCGGAAGGAATCGTTGCAGCAGGGATCGGGCGCCGGGGGGCATGAGGTCCATGACGGGGGAGAAGGTCCAGCGCCTTAGTACGCGCTGGCGCTGGGCTTGGCCAGCCGAGCACGGCTGCGGGGGGCGGCTGACAATCGGCTTCGCCGGTGCTCTAGTCGGCGCCCGCCCGGACCCCCCCCCAACCGATGGAGCAGGCCATGGATGAGCACAAGCCCGAGACCAACGCGGAACTGACCTTGTCCCAGCTCGACAGCCTGGCGCCCAACAAGGCATTCAGCCGCCGCGGCTTCGCCATGACCACCCTGGGCGTCGGCTTCGCCCTGGCCGCCCAGCCGATCCAGGCCCAGACCGTGATCGCCACCAACGCCCAGGGCCTGGACGCGGGCGAGGTCAAGGTCCCGACCCGGGACGGCATGATGCCCGCCTATCGCGCCATGCCGCACGGCAAGACCGACCTGCCGGTGGTGCTGGTGATCCACGAGATCTTCGGCGTGCACGAGCACATCAAGGACCTGTGCCGGCGCCTGGCCCACGCCGGCTACTACGCCATCGCGCCGGACCTCTACGCCCGCCTCGGCGACGCCACCAAGATTCCCGACATCTCGGTGCTGATGGCTCCCGACGGCATCGTCAACAGAACCCCCGACGGCCAGGTCAAGGGCGACCTCGACGCCGCGGTCAGGTTCGCCGCCTCGCAGAAGGCCAACGTCAAGCGCCTGGCGGTGACCGGATTCTGCTGGGGCGGCAGGCAGACCTGGCTGTTCACGGAAAAGACCCCGGCGGTCCGCGCCGCGGCCGCCTGGTACGGGCCCCTGGCGACGGGCGCCCCCAACACGGTGATCGCCGGGGCGGCGGGGGCCAAGGGGCGGGTGATCGGCTTCTACGGCGGCAAGGACGGCGGCATCAGCGCCGCGGACGTGGAAGCGATGCGCAAGGCCCTGGCCGACGCCGGCGACGCGGACTCCAAGATCATCGTCTATCCGGACGCCCAGCACGGCTTCAACGCCGACTACCGGCCCAGCTACAACGCCGTCGACGCCAAGGACGCCTGGTCGAGCATGCTGGCCTGGTTCCGGGGGCACGGCGTCTGATGCTTGCAACCAAACCCGCGCGCGCGCCTATCGCTCGCGTGCGGGCGCTGGGATAATGATCGAGACCTTCGAGGATGCCGCGGCTCTCGCCGAAGGGGCCGCCGGGGCGGTGGTCGCGGCGCTGGAGGCGGGCCTGCGCCTGAACGGTTCGGCGAGCCTGGCGGCCACCGGCGGGCGCTCGCCCGGCGCGGTTTACGATCTCTTGGCCCTGGCCCCGCTCGACTGGCGGCGGGTGCGCGTCACCCTGACCGACGAACGCTGGGTCGACCCCGCCTCGCCGGACTCCAACGAGCGGCTGGTGCGCGAGCGCCTTCTGCAACATCGCGCCGCCGACGCCGTGCTGCATCCCCTGCGCGACCGCGAGCCCAGCCTCGAGGCCGCCGCTGCCCACGCCAGCGCCCTGCTGCACGCCTGGCCGCCCTTCGACGCGGTGATGCTGGGCATGGGGGAGGACGGCCACGTGGCGTCGCTATTTCCGGGTAGCCCTGCGCTGGAGATAGGCCTCGATCCCGAGTCGCCACCCTGCATCGCCGTTCCCGCCGGCGAGGGCCGCCCGCCGCCGCAGGCGCGGCTCAGCCTCACCGTCCGCCCGCTGACCACGGCGGGCCTGGTGGTGATCCTGACCAGCGGCGCAGCCAAGCGCGCGGTGCTGGAGCAGGCGCTGGCCGGCGGCGACCCGCGTGAACTTCCTGTCCGGGCCATCCTGCAATCGGCGCGAAGCGTGCGCATATTGTGGACGTCCTAGGAGTAGAGTGCCGCATGCCGCTCAATCCCATCCTCGCCGAGGTCACCGCCCGCATCGTGCAGCGCAGCCGTGACGCTCGCGCCGGCTATCTGGAGGGGATCGAGCGGGCGCGCAGTTCAGGCCCCTCGCGCGGCAAGCTCAGCTGCGCCAACTGGGCCCACGCCTTCGCCGGATCGCCGGCCGAGGACAAGGCCAGGGCGCTCGGCCAGGCGCCCAATATCGGCATCGTCACCGCCTATAACGACATGCTCTCGGCCCACCAGCCGCTGGAGCACTTCCCCGAGCTGATCCGCGCCGCCGCGCGCGAGGTGGGGGCCACGGCCCAGGTCGCCGGCGGCGTGCCCGCCATGTGCGACGGCGTCACCCAGGGACGGCCGGGGATGGAGCTGTCGCTGTTCAGCCGCGACGTGATCGCTATGGCGACCGCCGTAGCCCTCAGTCACGACGCCTTCGACGGCGCCCTCTGCCTCGGGGTCTGCGACAAGATCGTGCCGGGGCTGATGATCGGCGCCCTCAGCTACGGCCACCTGCCGACCGTCTTCGCCCCCGCCGGGCCGATGACCTCGGGCATTTCCAACTCGGAGAAGGCCAAGGTCCGCGGCCTCTACGCCCAGGGCAAGGCCTCGCGAGAGGAGCTGCTGGCGTCGGAGATGGGCGCCTACCACGGCCCGGGCACCTGCACCTTCTACGGCACCGCCAATTCCAACCAGATGCTGATGGAGCTGATGGGCGTGCACGTGCCGGGCTCGGCCTTCGTGCATCCCTACACGCCATTGCGCGACGCCCTGACCCGCGCCGCGGCCCACCGGGTGATCGACATCCGCGACGGCGCCAACAGCTACGCGCCGCTCGGCTGGGTCATCGACGAGAGGGCAGTGGTGAATGGACTGGTCGGGCTGATGGCCACCGGCGGCTCGACCAACCACGCTCTGCACCTGGTCGCCATCGCCCGGGCGGCGGGGATCGTCATCGACTGGACCGACTTCGACGACATTTCTCGCGCCACGCCGCTGCTGGCGCGGGTCTATCCCAACGGCGCGGGCGACGTGAACCAGTTCCAGGCGGCGGGCGGGCTGGCCTTCCTCACCCGCGAGCTGATCGACGCGGGCCTGCTGCACGAGGACGTACTGACCGTGGCCGGCAAGGGCCTTCGCCGCTACACCGAGGAACCGTTCCTCGATGACGGCAAGCTGGTGTGGAAAGCGGCCTCCGCGGCCAGCCTCGACGCCGAGATGCTGCGCCCGGCCTCCGATCCCTTCGACCGGGAAGGGGGCCTGAGGCTGCTGACCGGCGACCTCGGCCGGTCGGTGATCAAGGTCTCCGCCGTCAAGCCCGAGCACCGCGTCGTCGAGGCCCCGGCCATCGTGTTCGACAGCCAGGAAGCCTTCCTCGACGCCTTCAAGGCCGGCCAGCTCGACCGCGATTTCGTGGCGGTGGTCCGCTTCCAGGGCCCGCGCGCCAACGGCATGCCGGAGCTGCATTCCCTGACCCCGGCGCTGGGCGTGCTGCAGGACCGCGGGCGCAAGGTGGCCCTGGTCACCGACGGGCGCATGTCCGGCGCCTCGGGCAAGATTCCCGCCGCCATCCACCTGACGCCGGAGGCCGCCGACGGCGGACCGATCGCCCGCCTTCAGACCGGCGACGTCATCCGCCTCGACGCCGAGCGCGGCAGCCTTCAGGTCATGATCGAAGCCGCCGAACTGCACGCCCGCCCGGCGGCCTCCGATCCCCGCGCCGGAGAGCACGGCTACGGCCGCGAGCTGTTCGCGCCGATGCGCGCCCTGGCCCAGCCGGCCGAACTCGGCGGCGGGGTGTTCTTCAGGGCCTAGAACGAGAAAGAAGAAGCCTCATGGACGTTCGCGACTATCTCACCCTGTCTCCTGTGGTGCCGGTGCTGACCATCGCTGACGCCGAAGACGCCGTTCCCCTGGCCCGGGCCCTGACGGCCGGCGGCCTGCGGGTGCTGGAGGTGACGCTGCGCACTCCCGCCGCGCTCGAGGCCATCCGGCGTATCTCGGCGGAGGTGCCCGACGCAGTGGTCGCCGCCGGCACGGTGCTGACGCCGAACGGGCTGAAGCAGGCGGCCGACGCCGGGGCCAGGTTCGCCTTTTCGCCCGGGCTGGCCGACTTCATGCTGGAGGCGGGACCGATCCCGGTGCTGCCGGGCGTGGCCACGCCGTCTGAGGTGATGAAGGCGCTTTCACGGGGCCTCGACACCCTGAAGTTCTTCCCGGCCGTCCCGGCGGGCGGTGTGAACGCGCTCAAGGCTCTCTACGGCCCATTCCCCGAGGTCTGCTTCTGCCCCACCGGCGGCATAGACCAGATGAACGCAGGCGACTTCCTCGACCTGCCCAACGTGCTGTGCGTCGGCGGCTCCTGGCCCGCCCCGCCCAAGGCCATCGAAGGCCGGCACTGGGACGGCATCCAGGGCCTGGCGGCCAAGGCCGCGGCGCTCGCGGACTAAGCTGGTCGAGGGGATCGCCCTGCGCGTGCGTAATTCCTGATGCGATCCGGCGAACGGCCGGGCGCAGGGGGACGGCATGGCGAGCGCCGGGGGGCGGACAAGAGGCTGGCTTGGCTGGGCGCTCGGCGTCCTGGCCGCCCTGACCCTCGTTCTGGCCGCGCCCCAGCACGTGCTCGACTTCGACGAGGCCGCCGGCCCCGTCGCCGCCGCCGCGGCCCATGGCCACGCCCGCACCCTGATCGACCACGGCCAGCCCGGCCACGCCTGCGCGGGCCACTGCGCCGCCCACGTGTTCGGCGAACTGCCGCTCGCCTCGGTCCTGGCGGCGCCGAGTCCGAGGCCCCTGGCCTGGACGGCGCCCGAGCCGGCTGACGCCCGCTCCAGCCCAACCTTCCAGTTCGATCGTCCGCCGAAGGCCTGACGCGCCCCGTCCCGCCCGTCAGTCTTCGGAGGATCATCCATGTCACGCCCACGGCGCCGTCTGGCGTCGCGCCTCGCCCTGTACGCCGTCCTGGCCGCGGCGCCGCACGCCTTCGCCGCACCGGAAGAGATTCAGGTCTATCGCGACGAGGTCGCGCCCGCTCATCGCTTCAGCGTCGAGATCAACCAGAGCTACGTGCCTTCCGGTCCGGTGGAGGACATCGGGCCGATCGCCAAGGTCGGACTCTACAGGCTCACACCCGAGCTCAACTACGGCTTTGCGCCCAATTGGGAGGCGGGGACGCTGCTGGCAGCGACCGTCCGCGACAGCGCCTTCGACGTTCACGGGATCAAGGCCCATCTGCGCTGGATCGCGCCCCGGCCGGAGGGCCGGCCCTGGTGGTTCGGCTTCAACGGCGAGGTCGGCTGGTCCGACCGGCATCTGGAGGACAAGCCCTGGACCGTCGAATTGCGCGCCCTGGCCGGCTGGGAGGGCAAGCGCTGGGTGCTGGCGGTCAATCCCACCCTGGAGACGGCGGCCGACGGCCGCGGGGGCGAGCCGGCCCGGTTCGAGCTGCAGTCCAAGATCGGCTACCGGGTCAGCGAGCGCTGGATGGTGGGCCTGGAGAGCTACGACGCGCTGGGCCCTCTGGCGCGGCTCGATGCCTCCGACCGCCGGCCGCACACCCTCTACCTCACGGCCGACACCCAATGGCGGGGACTCGATCTCAACCTGGGGATCGGCCGCGGCTTGACCGGCGCCGCGGACGGCTGGGCGGTGAAGGCGGTGATCGGCGTGCCGCTGGGCGCCCGATGAGGCGGCCCGCCCGTTTGCTCCAGCGCAAAGCGCATCTGGCCCCCAGCGCCTAGAAACAGCCGGTCGAGGGGTCCTGTGCCTTCGCCGCGTACTGACCTGCATGGGGAGGAGCAGACCGCAGGGTCTGCTCTTGAATGAGGGAACGCCGGGTGCATCAGCGTCATCGTATCGTGGGCTTGTTGGCGGGCGCCGCCGCCGTCGCCATCGCCGGAGCCGCCTTTGCCCAGGCTCCCGCCGATCCCGCTCCGGCGCAGGCGCCGGTCTCCGTGTCGCCCCCGGCCAACCCCGAGCCCTCGACCACCGTCAGCGCCGTGACGGTGACCGCCTCGCGCGTGAACCTGCTGGGCCAGGCGGTGACCGCCAGCCAGGGGTCGGTGACGCAGAAGGAAGTCGAGCTGCGCCCGATCTACCGCCCCGGCCAGCTTCTGGAGACCACGCCGGGCCTGGTGGTCACGGCGCACTCCGGCGAAGGCAAGGCCAACCAGTATCTCGTGCGCGGCTTCAACCTCGACCACGGCACCGACATCGCCAACTTCATCGACGACATGCCGATCAACCGGCCGTCCAACGCCCACGGCCAGGGCTATTCCGACGTCAACTTCTTCATCCCGGAGGTGGCGGCGGGCCTCGATTTCACCAAAGGCCCCTACTACGCCTCGGTGGGCGACTTCGGCGCGGTGGCCTCGACCCACGTCAAGCTGGCCAACCAGCTTCCCAACCAGATCGCCGTCACCGCCGGCACCCTCGGCATGTACAACGTGTTCGCCGGCGGCACGAAGACCTTCAGCGACGACGACCGGCTGCTGGGCGCGGTCTACTATGGGCACCTGGACGGCCCTTGGACCCATCCGGACAACTTCCGCAAGTCCACGGCCACCCTTCGCTACAGCCACGGCACGGCCAGCGAGGGCTGGAACGTTACCGGCATGTACTTCAAGGGCGACGGCAATTTCACCACCGACCAGCCGCAGCGGGCGGTCGACGCCGGGCTGATCAGCAAATGGGGCTCGCTCGACCCGACCGACGGCAACACCTCCGAGCGCGCCAGCCTGTCGGCCCACTGGGCCCACTTCACAGAGAACTGGAAGTTCGCGGCTTCCGGCTACTTCATCCATTCGCGCATGACGCTGTGGAACGACTTCACCCACTTTCTCGACGACCCGGTGAACGGCGACCAGGAACAGCAGGACGAGGTGCGCGACACCTTCGGCGGCCAGGCGACCGCCACCTGGGCCCAGGAATACGCCCACGGCATCACCAACGAGACGGTGTTCGGCCTTCAGGCGCGGAATGACGAGCTCTACGTCGACAAGCGCCACACCCTGAACCGCCAGGTGCTGAACTACTGCAGCCAGCTCGGCGACTCGAGCCTCGGCGCCGGGTCGGGCGCGGCGGCCCCCGCCACTGTGGCCCAGCTGCAGGCCGATCCGCGCTATCACTACGTCGCCGCGCCGATCGGCGCCTGCAACGCCGACCGGGCCAGCATGCTCGACCTCGGCGCCTATGTGGAGACCACCACGCGCTGGGCGCCGTGGTTCCGCACGGTTGTCGGGCTGCGCAACGAGTATTATGGCGCTTCCGACCACAGCTACATCTCAGGCTTCCGAGGCTCGGCCAACCAGACCCTGTTCCAGCCCAAGGGCAGCCTGATCCTGGGCCCGATTTTCCAGACCGAATTCTATGTCAGCGCCGGCCGCGGCTTCCATTCGGATGACGTGCGCGGCGTGTTCGGCACGGTGCCTCTGGAAGGCGTCCCGGGCACGGCGGGCAGGACTCCGCTGCTGGAGCCCGCTGAAGGCTACGAGGTGGGAGTCCGCACCAACCTTGTGCCCAAGATGCAGCTCCAGGTCGCCCTGTTCCAGGAGGACTTCAAGTCCGAGCTGACCTACAACGCAGACTCCGGCGCTGACAGCGCCAGCGCCCCGAGCCGGCGGCAGGGGGTCGAGATTTCGGGCCAGTACAGGCCGTTCCGCTGGATCGAGCTCAACTCCGACCTGTCGTTCTCCAAGGCGCGCTACGTCGGCGACCTGACATCGTTCGGGCTGAACGGTCCGTTCATTCAGAACGCGCCGGAGTTCATCGGTTCGTTCGGCGTCCTGATCGACAACCTCGGCCCGTGGTTCGGCGGGCTGCAGTGGCGCGATCTCGGGGCCTTCCCGATCAGCGACGGCGACCGAAATCCCCGCGACCCCGGCTACAGCGAGTTCAACGTCGACGTCGGCTACAAGGTCAACCAGCACCTCAAGATCCAGGCGTCCGCCTTCAACCTCACCAACGCCAAGGCCAATGCCGGCGCCTTCTATTATGCCGCCCGTCTCAAGGGCGAACCGGTCGACGGCGTCAACGATTTCCAGAACCACCCGATCGAGCCCCTGTCCGGCAATGTCAAGGTGACCTGGACTTTCTAGGTCGCCCTACCGCTCCGCTGCTTGAGGGCGGGAACCGATCAGGCGCTGGCTCGGGCGTAGAGACCGTCGGCGAATTTCCAGTTGATCGTCGCCATGAAGGCGTCGACGTAGCCGGCCGCCCGTGCGCCGTAGTCCATGGCGTAGGCGTGCTCATACATGTCCAGCGCCAGGAGCGGGCTCGACCAGGCCAGGTTCTGCGTATGGTCCGAGGCCCAGTGGTGCATCAGGCGGTGCTCATGGTGGCTGTAGACGAGCACGACCCACCCCGAGCCGCCGCCCAGCGCCTTGCCGTAGCCTGAGAATTCCGCCCGCCAGCGCGCCTCACTGCCGAAGTCCCGCTCGATGGCCTGGGCCAGGGCGGCGCCCGGACGGTTCGGCGCGCCGATTCCATTGAAGTAGACCTCGTGCAGGATCATCGAGTTCCAGGCGATCAGCTCTTCGCGCTTCAGGCCGTTGAGCTGGAAACCCGGCGCCGTGGCGGGGTCCAGCGCGGCCAGTTGCTTGGTGATGGCGCCCACGCGGGTGACCGCGCCGACGTAGTTGTTGTCGTGATGGCTCACGAGCAGCTTCTCTGAGAGGCCCGCGATGGTCTTGGGGTCGAACGGCAGGGGCTTGGGCGCGAAGGTCATGGGGCCGCTCGGGGACGAGGCCGGGGCGGGGGTCTGCGCCGCAGCAGCGGCTGGCGCGGCGGCGGCCAGGAGGGCGGCGGCCGTCAGCAGTTGGCGGCGATCGGGGTCTTGCATAAGTCCTCCTTACGGTGCGCACAGAGCCGGACACTGGCGCAACCCTGCGATCGCGGAAAGGCATCTTCAAGGTTTCCGAGGGGATGCAGCGCCTGCATTTTGAAATGACGGCGCAAACTAGGACGGGCTAATCTCCGGCCGGCGCCGCATGCCGTCGCTGGAGCCCAGGCCGCTAGTGAGCATATCCAGTCCATTCATCAAGCGACCGGTCGCCACGTCCCTGCTGGCGGCGGCGTTCCTGGTCGTGGGCGTGATCTGCTACTTCCAGCTGCCGGTGTCGGCCCTGCCTCAGGTGGATTTCCCGACCATCCAGGTTCAGGCCGGCTTGCCGGGCGCCAGCCCCGAGACCATGGCCAACAACGTGGCCACGCCGCTCGAACGGCAGCTGTCGCTGATCCCCGGCGTCACCCAGCTGACGTCCGGCAGCCAGCTCGGCGGCACCCAGGTGGTGCTGCAGTTCGAGCTGAACAAGAACATCGACGCCGCCGCCCAGGACGTACAGGCCGCCGTACAGGCCGCCGCCGGCCAGCTGCCCACGTCCCTGCCGTCGCCGCCCAGCATCCGCAAGGTCAACCCGGCCGATCAGCCGGTGCTGGTGGTCTCGCTGCGCTCCGACACCGTGCCGGTGAACCAGGTCTACGACTACGTCGACAGCATCGTCGCCCAGCGCATCTCGCGCATCGACGGCGTGGGCCAGGTCAACATCTTCTCCACCCGCAAGCCGGGCATGCGCATCCAGGTCGATCCGCGCAAGCTGGCGATGCTGGGCATCACCCAGGACCAGGTGCGCACGGCGATCACCACCGCCACCGTGAACGCCCCCAAGGGCCAGCTGATCGGCGACGCCCACAACCTGACCATCTACGCCGACGACCAGGTGACCAGCGCCGATGTCTGGAACGACGTGATCGTCACCTACAAGAACGGCGCGCCGGTGCGCATTCAGGACATCGGCAAGGCCGTGTTCGACTCCGAGAACAACCTCGGCGGCAACTACTTCGTGCCCGGCGCCGCCTCGCATAACCCCGAGTACAAGGAAGGCTACGCCGTCTCGATCGGCATCACCAAGCAGCCGGGCGCCAACGTCCTCAAGACCATCGACGAGATCAAGAAGGCCCTGCCGGAAATCAGGAAGAACATCCCGTCCTCGATCTACATGTACATCATCCAGGACAAGACCCAGACGATCCGGGCTTCGGTCCGCGACGTCGAGCTGACGCTGCTGGTGACCATCGTGCTGGTGGTGGCGGTGATCTTCCTGTTCCTGCGCAATGTTCGTGCGACCATCATTCCCAGTGCGGTGATCCCCTTGTCGTTGCTGGCGACGGCGGCGGTGATGCTGCCCGCCGGCTTCTCCCTGGACAACCTGTCGCTGATGGCGCTGTCGATCGCGGTGGGCTTCGTGGTCGACGACGCCATCGTCATGGTCGAGGCGATCTGGCGGCGCATCGAGCATGGCGAAAAGCCGTTCCAGGCGGCGCTGAACGGCGCCAGCGAAATCAGCTTCACCATCCTGTCGATCGCCATCTCCCTGATCGCGGTGTTCACGCCGATCATGTTCATGAATGGGGTGGTGGGCCGGCTTATGCGCGAGTTCGGCCTGACCCTGGCCTCCGCCGTGGCTCTGTCGGTGACGCTGTCGCTGACCTTCACCCCGATGCTGTGCGGCAAGTTCCTGAGAGCGCCCGAACCGCCCAGGAATCCGCTGATGAAGGGGCTGGAGAAGGGCTTCCACAATCTGGAACGGGGCTACGCCCGTGCGCTCGACGTGGTCATGCGGCACAAGCCCCTGACCCTGTTCACCTTCCTCGGCACGGCGGTGCTGTCGGTGGTGCTGTACATGACGGCCCAGACAGGCTTCTTCCCGTTGCAGGACACCGGCTTCATCCAGGCCGTGGTCACCCTGCCGCAAGATTCCGGCTATCCCAACACCGACGCCAAGGCCAAGGAGGTGGCCCGCATCCTGGCCGCCGATCCCGACGTGCTTGAGGCCGGTTATAACGTCGGCGGCAACCTATCGGGCGTCGGCATCACCTTCGCCCTGCGCAACCGAGACGAGGGCCGCAAGGCCACGATGCAGCAGGTGATGGATCGCCTCCGGCCCCAGCTCAACCGCGTGGTCGGGGTGAAGGTCTCGCTCAATCCGCAGCAAGACATCCAGGTGGGCGGGCGCAGCGGGCGCGCCTTCTACCAGTACACCTTGTCGGACGCCAATCCCGACGAGCTCGACGAGTGGATGCCGAAGCTGCTGTCCGCCCTGCAGAAGATTCCGCAGTTGCAGGATCTGTCGTCCGACCAGCAGTCCAACGCGGGCTCTGTCACCCTCACCATCGACCGCAACGCGGCCGGACGCTTCGGCATCGCCCCGTCCGACATCGATACGGCGATCTACAACTCGGTGGGCCAGCGCCAGGTGGCGCAGTACTTCACCCAGCTCAACAACTATCACGTGGTGATGGAGGCCCCACCCGAGCTGCAGAACTCGCCGGAGCTGTTCAACAACATCTACATCAACTCGCCGCGCACCGGGAAACCGGTGCCCCTGTCGATGCTGATCCACGTCGACATGTCCAAGACGCGGGCCTCGTCGATCAACCACCAGAGCCAGCTGCCGGCGGCCACCATCTCGTTCAACATCGCCCCCGGCGTGTCGCTGGGCGAGGCCACCCAGCTGATCGAGAAGGCCAAGGAAGAGCTCGGCGCGCCCGAGACGGTGGTGGGCACGTTCCAGGGCACCGCGGCGGCGTTCCAGGAATCGCTGTCGTCGATGCCGATCCTGATCCTGGCGGCGATGCTGTCGGTCTACATCATCCTGGGCGTGCTCTATGAGAGCTACATCCACCCTCTGACGATCCTCTCGACGCTGCCCTCAGCCGGCGTCGGCGCCCTGCTGTTCCTGCGCCTCGGCGGTCACGACCTCGACGTGATCGGCATCATCGCCATCATCTTGCTGATCGGCATCGTCAAGAAGAACGGCATCATGATCGTCGACGTCGCCCTCAAGCTCGAGCGCGAGGAGGGCATGGGGCCGGAGGAGGCCGTGGTCGCCGCCTCGCACCAGCGGCTTCGCCCGATCCTGATGACCACCGCCTGCGCCTTCCTCGGCGGCGTGCCGATGATCCTCGGCTCCGGCACCGGCTCGGAATTCCGCCAGCCGCTGGGCTGGGCCATCTGCGGCGGGCTGCTGGTGTCGCAGGTGCTGACGCTGTTCTCGACCCCGGTGGTCTATTTCTACCTCGACAAGCTACGCCGCCACTTCGGCGCCGAGGCCAAGCACGCCTCGCCCCCCCGCCACGGCACCGCCCCCGCCGCCGCCAAGGAATTGACGCCGGGCGAGTGACGACCCGCTTGCCCTCTCCCCTTGAGGGGACCGTTGCGAAATTAGCTGGGCGTGATTCCATGCTGTTGAGCATGGAGTTGGGTCGATGTCTGTGAAGCACACCGGTCAGCTTGGATTTG
>Ga0265327_10002114_pt1 | contig 21995 bp, 20 predicted proteins | sample 41621metaG_FD_202089 | JGI IMG/M metagenome (GOLD analysis project Ga0265327, IMG submission 202089) | Rhizosphere microbial communities from Carex aquatilis grown in University of Washington, Seatle, WA, United States - 4-16-21 metaG | ecosystem: Host-associated > Plants > Roots > Rhizosphere...
CGTGGTGGCGAAGTAGGTGGAGAGCTCTGCCGACTTCGGCGCGAGCGTCTCCCGGACATACGGCGCCGAGCCCTTGGTCAGCTCGCCGAACGTCGTGTTCTCCCCGATGATCTCGAACACGTTGCCAAAGGCGGGAACGGTGTCGGCCGTCGCGTTCCGTGCGACGTGCGCCTGTGCCCCCGGGGCGGCAGCCAGCACCAGTGCACTGCCGCAGATGGCCGCCACGATTGCGTGACGCAGCTTCATCAGTACCCCCATTTTGTAGGAACGACAGCATGAAGCTACCGCATTGGCGCGCTCCGTGCCGGGTTCATTCGGGTGAAGATCAGGTAGGTGGCCAGCGTACCGGCTGCGATCGCCGCCCAGCCGCGGTTGGCAGCCGGCCGGTGGACGGGCGGCAGTCGGCCAGGCACCAGCCCGCGCTTGACGAGCTGCTCGTTCCACGCGTCCTGCACGGCCACGGCGACTCCGTAGCTGGTCATCAGCGCGAGGTAGGCGGCGTGAAGCCGGCCCCGCGGCGCCCGTCCCAGCGCCATTCCGTCGAGCGCGAGCAGGGCGCCGTCGAGGCCCTCGTGGTGGCCGACGTGGACGCGGTCTACCCCAGGCTCCCCGGGCGACGGAGCCGCCATGCCGCGCGTCTGCACGCCCACCTCCGCAAGCAGCCAGGGCGTCGCCAGAATAAGCAACGCGCCACCTGCCAGCAGCTCGGTGCGGGAGGGAGGCGGGGCGGTGGCCTGCGGGTCAGCGGCGAGCAGCGCGAGGGCGACGCCGGCCAGCGCCGGTGCGTTGCGCGGCCGGGCGTCGAGTCGCTCCTCGTCGACCATCCCGGGCAGCGCGACGCTCGCACACAGCGGGAGCGCGACCAGCGCCATGCGCCGGCGCTGCGAGAGGGGCAGCGTCGCGATGGCGGCCAGCGCGGTCGGGTAGCACCCGAAGATCGCCGTCCGCGACCACCAGCCCCCTCGCGTGTTGTAGAGCCGGTCGGCCGGCATCCTGTGGTGGGTGATCGCGATGGCCGCGGCGACCGCACCGTGGCTGAGCCATACCTGTCGCACCGGTCAACGGTAGCCCCCTCAGTAAGATCCGCGTCATGGCAACCCAGGACGAGCTCAGGCAGCGCACGCGGTTCGAGCCGGCGACGGTCGAGCCGCGCCTGTTCGCGGAGTGGGAAGAGGCGACGGGCGACTTCGACGCCGACCCGCACGGCCCGGGCGACACGTTCGTGATCGCGCTTCCGCCGCCGAACGTGACCGGCGAGCTGCACATGGGGCATGCCCTCAACGGGACGATCCAGGACACCCTGATGCGGCGGCAGCGGATGGCGGGGCGGCGCACGCTGTGGATCTGCGGCACCGACCACGCGTCGATCGCGGTGCACACCGTGATCGAGAAGCAGCTGCGTGCCGAGGGCACCACCCGGCATGAGCTGGGCCGTGAGCGGTTCCTGGAGCGGGTCTGGAAGTGGCGGGCCGAGACGGGCGCCACCATCATCCAGCAGTTCAAGCGGCTGGGGTGCTCGCTCGACTACCAGCACGAGCGCTTCACGATGGACGACGGATACGTGCGGGCGGTGATGGAGATGTTCGTCCGGCTGTACGACAAGGGCCTCATCTACCGGGACAACCGGATCGTGAACTGGTGCCCGGGCTGCGGCTCGACCGTGTCCGATCTCGAGGTCCGCTACGAGCACGCGGTCGACCCGCTGTACGAGGTCCGCTACGCGATCGCCGGAACCAACGACCACATCACCGTGGCGACGGTGCGGCCGGAAACGATCCTGGCGGACACGGCGGTCGCGGTGCACCCGGATGACGAGCGCTACGCGCACCTGATCGGCAAGACGGCGATCGTCCCGCTGGTCGAGCGCGAGGTGCCGATCATCGCCGATGAGTACGTGAAGCCCGAGTTCGGCAGCGGCGCGCTCAAGATCACGCCCGGCCACGATCCAAACGACTTCGAGATCGGCCGCAAGCACGGCCTGCCCGAGATCACCGTCATCGGCACCGACGGCCGGATGAACGCCAACGCAGGCGAGTTCGCAGGCATGGCCGCGGCCGAGGCGCGGCAGAAGGTGGTGGACGCGCTGTTTGCCGGCGGCCTGCTGAAGGGCGAGGAGCCGCTCGAGCACGAGGTCGGCCACTGCGACCGGTCGGGTGACCGGATCGAGCCCCTGATCCTGCTCCAGTGGTTCATGGAGATGAAGGGGCTGGCCGCGCCGGCCAACGACGCCGTGCGGTCAGGGCGGGTGCGCTTCACACCCAAGAATCAGGAGAACATCTACTTCGACTGGATGGACAACATCCGCCCATGGTGCGTGTCGCGCCAGCTCTGGTGGGGGCACCAGATCCCTGTCTGGTACTGCCCGGACGGTCACCGCACAGCGGCCGTGGACGCTCCCAGCGCATGCGGCGAGTGCGGGTCGTCCGACCTCGAGCGCGACCCCGACATCCTGGACACCTGGTTCTCGTCGGCGCTGTGGCCGTTCGCCACCCTCGGCTGGCCGGAGGAGACGGAGCGGCTGAAGGCGTTCTACCCAGGGCACGTCCTCGTCACGGCCCGCGACATCATCAACCTGTGGGTGGCGCGGATGCTGATGACGGGGATCGAGTTCATGGGTGAGATCCCGTTCAGCGACGTCTACATCACGTCGATCATCCAGGCGCCCGACGGCCGCCGGATGTCGAAGTCGCTGGGCACCGGCATCAACCCTCTCGAGCTGATCGAGCGCTACGGCGCCGACGCCACCAGGTACGGGCTGCTGAAGATGTCGTCGACACAGGACGTGCGGTTCGCCGAGGGGATGCTCGAGGAGGGCGGCAAGCTCGCCAACAAGCTGTGGAACGCGTCCCGGTTCGTCCTGCTCTCGCTGGACGGCGACGTCGAGGTCGTACCTAGCAGCTCCGATCCGGTCGACCGCTGGATGTTGTCGCGGCTGGCGACGGTGACCGCCGAGGTGCAACGCCAGCTCGACCGCTTCGACTTCGCAGCCGCGGTCAAGGAGCTGTACCCGTTGATCTGGAACGACTTCTGCGACACCTACATCGAGGACGCCAAGCTCCGCCAGGCGGCGGGAGAGCGCGAGGTCTCGGGGATGCTCCTGCACGTGCTCGACCGGCTGCTGCGCCTCTCCCATCCGATCCTGCCGTTCGTGACCGAGGAGATCTGGACGTTCGTACCGGGCGCGGAGGGTCTGCTGATGCTCGCGCCGGCGCCGCCTGTCGACCAGCAGGATGCGGACCCCGCGGCGGAGGCCGCGATGGAACAGGAGCTGGCCTTCATGTCGGACGTGCGCCGCAGCGCCGCCGACGCCCCCGGGACGGTCGTTGCGCTGCCGCCCGGCTTCGCTCTCCACCGCCTGGTCAGCCGGGTGCGCGGCGTCGAGGTGCACGAAGGCGAGCGCGCCGAGCTGAGTGCGCCCGAGGCCGATCCCGCCGCGGTGGCCTCCGCCCTGCGCGAGCGCCTGGAAGCGGCGCGTGCCGAGTACGACCGGGCGGCCGCCAAGCTCGCCAACGACGGATTCACCGGCCGCGCGCCGGCGGCGGTGGTCGAGGCCGAGCGCGAGAAGGTGGCGCGCTACGGCGCAGAGCGCGACGAGCTCGAGCGCCGGCTCGCCGAGCTCGCCCCGTGACCGAGGCCGAGCGCTACATCGAGTCGCTCGAGCTGATGGGCATGCGGTTCGGGCTCGACCGCATGCGCAGCCTGCTCGCCGCACTGGGTAGCCCCGAGGAGCGATTCGACGCCATCCACGTCGTCGGGAGCAACGGGAAGTCGTCGACTGTCCGCTTCTGCGAGGCGCTGCTGCTGGCGGAAGGGGTGGCAACGGGCGCCTACCTGTCGCCTCACCTGACGAGGTTCGCCGAGCGGATCCGGGTCGGCGGCGAGACCGTCTCGGCGGACGCCTACGAGTCGGCGGTGGTCGCCGTGCGATCGGCGGTCGGCGAGCACGTCACCCAGTTCGAGGCGCTGACCGGAGCTGCGTTCCGGGCATTCGCCGACGCCGGCGTGGAGGTGGCGGTGGTCGAGGCCGGTCTCGGCGGACGGCTGGACGCGACCAACGTGCTGCCCAGGTCGCGGGTGCAGGTACTGACCAACGTATCGCTGGAGCACACGGAGCTGCTCGGTGACACGCGGCAGGCGATCGCCCGGGAGAAGCTCGCGGTCGTTCCGGCCGGCGGGGTGGTGGTGATGGGCGAGCCGGGCTGGGAGGACCTGGTGCCGCAGGCGGCCGCCGTGCGCATCGTCTCCCACCACGGCACCTACCAGGACCAGAACCGGGCGGTGGCGGTGGCGGCGGTCGAGGCGCTCCTCGGGCGGCCTGTCGACCCCGAAACGATCCAGGAGCTCGCGGTCGCCGGGCGGCTGGAGGTCAGGGACGAGGGCCGGCTCGAGATCTGGGACGGCGCCCACAACCCGGCGGGCATGCAGCGACTGGTCGCCGAGCTTCCGCCCCTGCTGGGCGGACGCACGGCGGTCGCGGTCTTCGGCGCCCAGCGCGACAAGGACGTGGGGACGATGCTCGCCCTCCTGCACACGGTCTGCCCGGTCGTCGTGGCGACCGCCAGCTCCCACCGGGGCAGCCTTCCCGCCGACGAGCTCGCACGGCTGACGGGCGGAATCGCCGAGGCCGATCCGCACGCCGCGCTGCAGCGTGCGCACGAGCTTGCAGGAGATGACGGAGTCGTCGTCGTATGTGGATCTCTGTACCTCCTTCACGACCTCTCGATTGCGGTCTGACCGTCGATCCCCGTACACTGAGCTAGGTACCGGTGCCCATTTTCTTTACCGCAACCTCAACTGACACCTCGTCGACCCCGCTTTCGGGCGTCAGCGGGTTCTTCAGCTCAGGCACCTTCACGGCCATCGAGAGGATCGGGATCGTCTTCCTGGTCGCGCTCTGGCTGGCCCTCGCGGTCTGGACATGGAAGGACGCGAGGCGCCGGATCGCCGACGACGTGATCGTCTGGGTGTGCACGCTCACAGGCGTGCTGTTCGGCCCGTTGGGCGTGCTGGTGTACATCATCCTGCGCCCGCCGGAGTATCTCGCCGACGTGCACGAGCGCGAGCTGGAGATCCGGGCGATGGAGCGCCGGCTGGGTGCCGACCAGGTGTGCCCGTACTGCCGCAACGCCACCGAGCCCGGCTTCCTGTCGTGCCCGCACTGCGGCACGAAGCTGAAAGAGGCCTGCCGCCGGTGCAAGAGCCCGCTGGATGCCGACTGGCGGCTGTGCCCGTACTGCGAGACCGCGGTGCCCAGCGGTCCGCTCGAGGCCCCGCCGGTGGTGTCGTCGCGCTCGTCGCGTGACCCGGTCACGCAGCGCTCGACCTACGAAGCCTGATTGACCAAGGCTCGTTAAACTCCGGCGGCCAACGACCCGAGGAGCACGACCGTGCCTGAGACCGAGCGCACCTTCGTGATGATCAAGCCCGATGCCGTCGCCCGCCGCCTGACCGGCGAGGTCGTGCAGCGGTTCGAGCGCCGCGGCTTCGTGGTGCGAGGGATGAAGCTGATCCGCGTCAGCGGGGAGCAGGCGGGTAGCCACTATGCGGAGCACGAGGGCAAGCCGTTCTACCCGGGCTTGATCGAGTTCATCCGCTCCGGCCCGGCGGTGGCGATGGTGCTCGAGGGCCTGGCGGCGGTCTCGACGGTGCGCACGATGATGGGTGCGACCAACCCGCTCGACTCCGCGCCGGGAACGATCCGCGGGGACTACGCGCTGGAGCTGGGCGAGAACGTCGTGCACGGGTCGGATTCGGTGGCCAGCGCAGAGCGCGAGATCGCCATCTACTTCTCGCCCGACGAGCTGGTCTAGCGCTGTTCGAACGGGTCTCGCCGCTGACGCTCGCGTCGCGCTCCCCGCAGCGGCGGGCGATCCTCGAGCAGCTCGGGGTGGCGTTCACGGTGGTGACGCCGGACTACGTCGAGGACGACTCGCTCGCCGTGCCGGCGGAGGAGCTGGTCGTGACGCACGCGGTGGGCAAGGCGCGTGCCGTCGAGGGCCTCTACGTCCTCGGCGTCGACACGACCGTTGCCATCGACGGCCTCAGCCTGGGGAAGCCTGCCGACGCCGCCGACGCCGAGCGGATGCTCCGCCGGCTGACGGGCCGGACGCACGTGGTGCACTCCGGCCTCTGCCTGCGGGTGGGGGCGGCCGAGCACGTCCACACCTGCTCGACCCGCGTCACCATCCGGGAGCTCGACGACGCCGGGCTCGGGTGGTACCTGTCCAGCGGCGAGTGGCGGGAGCGGGCCGGGAGCTACGCGATCCAGGGGTTGGGCGCCGCGCTCGTCACCGCGATCGAGGGCGACTACACCAACGTGGTCGGCCTGCCGGTGACCGCCCTGATCGATGCCGTGCGTGAAGTGTCACCCCCGGTCGGCTGCTAGAATCGCCCGGCCCTAAGTCCTGTATTTGCAGCCTTAACGACGAGGTGGTGAGCATCGGCTTCTTCACGTCACTGAGTGGGTTCGGTGGCCGCGACATGGCGGTCGACCTGGGAACGGCGAACACGCTGGTCTATGTCCGTGGCCGCGGCATCGTCCTTTCCGAGCCGTCCGTCGTCGCCATCGACCAGCGCACGGGTGACGTGCACGCGGTCGGCATCGAGGCGAAGCGCATGCTCGGCCGCACGCCCGGCGACATCCAGGCCATCCGGCCGCTGAAGGACGGAGTGATCGCCGACTTCGACGTCACTGAGCAGATGCTCCGGCACTTCATCCAGAAGGTGCACCAGAACCGATGGGCGCATCCGCGGGTGGTGGTCTGCGTGCCCTCCGGCGTGACCGGCGTCGAGAAGCGCGCGGTCGAGGAGGCGACGTACTCCGCCGGCGCCCGCCAGGCCTACCTGATCGAGGAGCCGATGGCGGCTGCGATCGGAGCCGGGCTGCCGGTCTCGGAGCCGACCGGCAACATGATCGTCGACATCGGCGGCGGTACCACGGAGGTCGCCGTCATCTCGCTGGGCGGCATCGTCGTCTCGCAGTCGATCCGCGTCGGCGGCGATGAGCTCGACGACGCGATCATCGAGCACGTCAAGCGCGAGTACAAGCTGATGATCGGCTCGCAGACCGCCGAGGAGGTCAAGCTCGAGATCGGTTCGGCGTTCGAGCTGCCCGAGGAGGTCGAGGCGGAGATCCGCGGCCGTGACCTGGTGTCGGGTTTGCCGAAGACCGTCGTCCTCTCGAGCGCCGAGGTCCGCCAGGCGCTGGAGGTCCCGCTCTCCCAGATCATCGACGCGGTCAAGCAGACGCTCGACAAGACGCCGCCCGAGCTGGCGTCGGACATCATGGACCGGGGCATCGTCCTGGCCGGCGGCGGCGCGCTGCTGCAGCGGCTTCCCGACCGGATCCGCGCCGAGACGCAGATGCCCGTGCACCTGGCCGAGTCTCCGCTGACCTGCGTGGCAGTCGGTTCCGGCCGCTCGCTCGAGGAGTTCGACGCGATCCACCGCGCGAACCAGGCGTACGCCAACCGGCGCCGCAACGGCCGCCGCAGCTACACGTACTGAGGCTCCCCTAGCGTGCTGCTAGAGCTGGGCGGAAGGCTCCTCGGTGCGAGGCGCTCGATTGGTTGGGGGTGGTGGACGTCGCGCCCCCCTTGAAGGGGGGCGTCGTCCACTCCGACCGGGTATCGCCGCTTAGCATGCGAGAGGCCGGCCGAGTCGCCGGGTTGTGGACATTGCTGTGGGGTGGACCATTTGGCCGTAGGCGTGCTGGCCAATTGGATTCCTTGAGCCTTCCGACACAGATCACACCTAGATCCCGCACAGCCCGCCATGGTGAAATCCGCGCCATGAGCTACTACGCACCGAGTCTCTACAAGGCCCGCAAGGTTCCAACCAAGCAGAACGTCTGCTGCATCTGCGTGGACAGAACTCGCGGGAAGACCCAGAAGGTGCGCCTGGGGTATGGAGTCGAGATCTGGCTGTGCCAGGCGCATGCCTGTCCCGAGTTCCAGCGCCAGCGGAACGGGCGCGACTTCGAGCTCACCCTCAGCCGGCTGTGGTCGGCGCATGGTTGCTGGACAGTGGCCAGGCAGAAAGCGCTCAAAGCATTCACGACGGCGCGGGTGGCCGCCAAGCAGCCGCGCCACCGTCCGGGGAGCTACGCCTGGCCCGAGCTCAGACAGCGGGCGGAGGCAGCCTTCGCGAAGGGGGCGGCGCCAGAGTGGATCGCCGGCGAGGTGAAGCGCCGGTACACCGACTGCCCCGCTCGGCCGCCCAGCAGACGCACCATCCGCCGCTGGCACGCCGAGCGCCGCTGGATTGGGCCAGGCTAGCCCGGCCGCGGTGCGCGCGTCATCACCCAGAACTCGAGACTTGAGCTTGGCTCGATGCCGGCGGCCGCGATCTCGTAGCCATGGCGCTCGTAGAACGGGATGGTGCGGTGCTGGAAGGTGAGAAGGTAACTGCCGGGGAAGTCGTTCCCAACACGGTCGTGGACGGCGCTGATCATGCCACTGCCGACGCCAGTCCCTCGGCGATCCACGTCCACGCCGATCACGTCCAGGTAGAGGTAGCCCTCGGGGACAACGGACTGGATGACCTGATCGCAGTGTCCGAACACGGATCCGTGCCGCTCCTGCAGGGCAGGCCAGATCTCGGGACCGGCCGCCCGCTTGAACTGCTCATAGCCAGACGCCGCCAACCGCACACTGGAGAAATGCTCGGAGGAGGGCTGCAGAAGGATCGCGACACCGTCGAGCCTGCCCGGCGTCTGCCAGGCCCACCCGTAGCGCTCGCCGTAGTCGACGTTCCAGCTGAAGCCGGCGGCGAGCACGGCGGGCCGTGTCGCCGGATCCGGCAACGCGTAGGCCGCGTACGGGTCGTCGTGGAACGTCCGCGCCAGCATGGCTCCGGCCTCGTCGGCATCGCTGACGGGAACGAGTTCCACCGTCAGGCGCTTCGGCCGGCGAGCGCGCCGGCAGCCTTCTGCGCGAGCGCGAGGCCGACGGTGTGCCCCTTCGCCATGTACAGTGCCGCCGCCTCGTCGGCGTCGTCGAGCGACTCGGTGGTCGCCGCCCGGGTCAGCAGAGCGTCGGCGAGCAGCTCGGGCGACTCGCACGCGCGGGCGATCTCGACTGCCTCGCCCGCCGCACTGGCGTCGCCGTTCGCGGAGGCTACGGCGAGCCGCCAGGCGATCTGGTTGTTGCGATCGTCGGGAACAGCGGTTTCCCGGCTGCGGTTCGCCCACGACGCCGCATCGCCCCCGCGCCCCTGCATCCGCATCGCCAGGCTGAGCGCCGCGGCGACGTCACATTCCCCACCCAGGTGGCCGATGCTGCGGTAGTGCTCGGCGCTCTCCAGCAGGAACGGCTCGGCGGCGGCCGGCTGCCCGTCCAGGAGCTCGACCTGCCCCGAGAACCGCAACAGCGCTGCGACCGGCTCGCCGGAGTGCATGTCGGCGATGGTCGCTCTCGCCGCGGCCAGGGTCGCCCGCCCCTCATTCGGCGTGCCCGCCAGCGCCTGGAGCACGCCGACCGGCGCCGCCACGAAGGCTCCGACGAGTGGATGGCGCTCGCCAATCTGCTCGCGCAACGTCGTGCAACGCTCGATCGCACGACCCGCCGGCAGCGGCCCCATCCAGAGGGTGACGCACAGGTTGGCGACGATCGGGAGCTCTTCGGTCACGAGCTCCGCCGAGCGCGCGTGACGGAGAGCGACCTCCAGTGCATCCATTGCCCGCGCGTAGTGGGCTCTGCTCTGGTGCACCCAGGCGATTCGCGACCATGCGGCCGCCAGACCCTGCTCGTCGCTCTCGCGCTCGAACACCTCGATCGCGCCAAGGGCGACGCGCTCTACCTCGTCCCACCCGCCCGAGGATTCGCCGAACTGCGTGGCCCGTGCCAGAGCCGCGCGCGCTTCGAGCCGCGGGTCGTTTTGCTCGCCGGCGGCCAGCAGCACCCCTTCGAGGATCGCGGCGGCGCGCTGCTCGTCGCCTGCCATGCGGGTGGTGTCGGCGAGGTCGAGCATGGCTGACAGCCGCTGCTCGGGAAACTCGGTGAGCACGCCCGCCGCCCGCTCGAGCAGGCTGCGCGCCGCCGGCAGGTCCCAGGTGGCCCGAGCCCGTGCACCGGCCACGGCGAGCCGCTCGCCCGCGCGGAGCGCAAGGTCGGGACGCTCGCTGTCCGAACGGCCCAGCTCGCGCCGCATGACAAGGGCCTGTTCCAGGTGATACCCGGCGATGTCGGCGTGCTCCGCTCCGGTCTCGCCGCGCGCCTCGATCCAGTCTGCGAACCGCTCGTGCAGCTCGGCCCGGGCCTGCTTGGAGATCCGCTGGTACGCGACGTCGCGGATCAGGATGTGCCGGAATCGATACCCGTCTGACCCAGGCATGTCGAGCCTCGAAGGTCGGATCAGATCCTTGCGGACGAGCTGGCCGAGCGCCGCTTCGAGGTCGCCGTTGCCCGCCGGGGCAGCCAGGTCGCGTACTGCCAGCCCGGAGAACACCTTGCCGATCACGGCTGCCAGCTCCAGGGCACGCCGCTCCTCGGGTGCGAGCTGGTCGAGGCGGGCGGCGATCAACGCGTTGACGCTGGCAGGGATGCGATCGGGCAGCCGGCCGGTCTCGGAGGCCGCCGCCACCAGTTGTTCGAGGAAGAGCGGGTTGCCCCCGGCCACCTCGAGCATCCGGCGCCTCGTCCCGGCGTCCACGTCTGCAACCGGCAGGGCAGCCAGGTGGAGGTCGATCAGGGCCTGGCCCTCGTCCTCGCCGAGCGGCTCGAGCAGCGCAGCCGTCGCGTTCAGCTTCCCGCCTCCCCAGGTGCCGCGGCTGTCGAGCAGCTCCGGCCGCGCCAGGCAGAGGAGCATGATGGGCGTGTCGCGCACCCAGTCGGCCAGATGCTCGATCAGATCGAGCAGGGTGGGCTCTGCCCAGTGGATGTCCTCGACGACGACGACGAGGGGCCGTCGCGCGCCGGCCGCCTCGAACAGGCGCCGCACCGCCCAGAAGGTTTCCTCGCGCTGAGCGGAGCTCTTCCGCTCGCCGATCGTCCCGGCGATCAGGCGCTCGACCAGCTCGCCGTCGGGCGTGGCAGCAAGGATCTCGCGCAGCTCCCCTTCCTGTTCGACCAGGCTGCGGACGATCTCGGCCACCGGCCAGAAGGTGATCCCCTCGCCGTAGGGCAGGCATCGCCCGACCAGTGTGACCGAGCCGGCCGGGAGGCCGTGAATGAACTCCGCCCCCAGCCGCGACTTCCCGATGCCGGCGGCGCCAAGCAGAGTAAACAGCTGGCACGCGCGATCGGCAACGGCCCGGTCGTACGCGTCGCGGAGCTGGGCCAGCTCACGCTTGCGCCCGACGATCCCGACGTCGAAGCTGCGTGGCACGGCCTCGGCCGCATCATCCACGCCCAGCAGAGAGCGCACCAGCAGGCCCTGCCGCTTGCCCCGCGCCTGGACGGTGTGCGCATCGCCGACCGAGACGGCCCCCGAGACCAGCTCGTACGTGCCCTCGTCGACCAGGATCTCGCCGGGGTCGGCCGCCTGCTCGAGCCGGGCGGCGGCGTTGACCATGTCGCCCGAGACCAGCCGGCCGTCGGATGGGTCGGCCGCGATCACCTCTCCCGTCGCGATTCCCGTGCGTGTCTGGAGCTCGACGCCCCAGGTCGCGGCCAGCCCGGTATTCAGCCCGGGGAGGGCGTTGCGCATGTCGGCCGCCGCCCGCACCGCCCGCAGCGCGTCGTCCTCGTGCAGCGTGGGAACGCCGAACACCGCCATCAAGGCGTCGCCGATGTACTTCTCGAGCGTCCCCCCGTGCGCCTCGACGATTCCCCTGGCGACGTCGAAGTGGCGCGACAGCACCTGGTGCATCGTCTCGGCGTCGAGCCGCTCGCCCAGCTCGGTCGAACCGGTGACGTCGCAGAACAGGACGCTGACGGTCTTCCGTACCTCTGCCGCGGCCTTGCCGGGGAGGCGCGCGCCGCATGCGGAGCAAAAGCGCGCGTCGGCGCCGTTGTGCTCTCCGCAAGCGGTACACGTCGCCACGAAACGAGTCTACCGGCGGTTTGCCCGGCTGACATTTCGGGTTGACATGCGGGACACCGGGTGCGACAGTTGCCGCTCTTGGTACGAGCGCGCCTGGGGGTGTGCGATGACGTACGACCCGCTCGCCGACCTGCAACGACTCGGCGTTCCGTGTGACAAGTTCGACAGGAGCATCGTCAAGGTGCTCAAGACCCTCTCGAGGAGCGAGGCCGAGGCGTTCGCCTCGATCTGGCACAAGGCCAACACCGGCGGCCTCAACTCGCCGATGAAAGGCCCGGACGTCGACATCAGCATGGTCGGCTGGATCTTCGGCCGCGCCGGTTACTAGATGATTGATTCCGCACCCGCGCGGGGTTGGTCGCGTGCCGTCCGGAAAGCCGGCTTGGGCCTGTTTCTGGGCGGCTGCGCTGCGGCGCGCTCGCCCAATCCGCACGTGGCCGCGGAATCAATCATGTAGGCGGTTCCGTGCATGCCGCCGAGGTGCTCGCGCTGCGCACCCGGCCGGTTGCCGGTGTCTTCTTCAGCCTGACCCGGCGCTGCCCGCTGCACTGCGCCCACTGCTCGACACGATCCGGGCCAGAGGCCGAGCAGCACGCCGTCGAGCCGTTCCTCCGGCTTGCCCGCAGCTTCACGCCCGAGTGCCGGCCGGACGTCGTCTCGCTGACCGGCGGTGAGCCGCTGCTGCGGCCGCGGCTGGTTCGCGATCTCACGCGGCTCTGTCACGAGTCCGGCGCCGCCGTCGAGCTGCTCACCGGCGGGTTCTTCCTGCGCGGCGGGAAGGTGCCGCCGCGGATCGCCGAGGCCGTCGCCGGGCTCGACCACCTGGCCGTCTCCATCGACCGCTTCCACGAGCCGGAGGTGCCGCGGACGGCGGTGCTCGACTACCTCGGGATGCTGCTCGACGCCGGCATGGACGTCAGCGTCCAGCTGACCGGCGAGGGCGAGGACGACCCCTACCTGGCCGAGGCAATCGGCGACATCCGTACCGCGCTCCATGACCAGGTGCCGATGTTCGTGGGGCTCCTCGGCCCGGGCGGGCGGGCCGCCGACTGGCTGCCCCCCCGGCCGCCGCCTGACTCGCCACCCCTTGCCTACGGATGCGACGCCGTCTCGTGGCCGGTGGTCGGGTTCGACGGACGCGTGGTCGCCTGCTGCAACCAGTCCGCAGTGGACGGCCCGACGCCGCCGCACCTGCTGCTTGGCCACGCCGCCTCCGACTCATGGGCGGTACTGCGCGAACGCGCGCTCCGACGCGCCTCGCTGCGCGCGATTCGGACATATGGCCCCCGCTGGCTGGCCGAGCAGCGCGGCCACGGCTGTTCGGCAGGGGTGTGCGACAGCTGCCACGCGCTGGGGACGGTGCACGATCTCGAGGCCCGGTCCGCGGCCCTGATGGCGAGCCCGGCCGGCAGGCTGATGGAGCACGTCGCCTCCGGCGTCCCCGCGAGCGCGCACGCCTCGGTCGCCTCGGCGGCGGCCGTGGGCATCCCCGCCTACGCCGAGCTCGGGCTACTGGGGTTCGAAGGAGCGAGGGCGCGGTGACCACGTCCGAGCGGCTCTCGCTGACGCTTGCGCCGCTGGTGGGATCCGCCGGCGGTGGGCTCTGGGACCACCCGCAGATCGCGCGCATCTACCCCGAGTACCTGGCGACGATGCACGACATCGTCCGTGCGACGGTGCCGGAGCTGGAGCAGGCGCTCGAGCGGTCGCGCAAGCTCGCGGCCGCCGGCGACCCGGTTGCACCCGGTCTGGTTGCCTACCTCCAGGGCCACCTCCCCGAGGAGCAGGGCCACGCCGAGTGGCTGCTGGAGGACCTCGAGGAGCTGGGCGTCGGGCGGCAGCAGGTACAGGCGCGATGGCCCTCGCGGGCGGTCGCCGAGCTCAAGGGCGCACAAGCCCACTGGATCGCCTCCGGCCACCCGGTTTCGCTGCTCGGCCACCTGTGGGTGATGGAGGGGTTCCCTCCCGAGCCGGCCGAGGTGGAGGCCCTGCAGGCACGCACGGGGCTGCCGCCCGGTGCCTTTCGGTTCCTGCGCCGCCACGCGGTTCTCGACCGTGGCCACGCCGCCGATCTTGCCGCCGCGCTGGACGCCCTCCCGCTGACTCCCAGGCACGAGCGGATGGTCGGTCTCTCGGCTCTGCAGACACTTGACGCGCTGGGCTCGGTCTTCGCAGATGTGGTGACCGGCGTCTCCGAATCCCGGGCGATGCAGGGCAATCTGACGGGTCGTCGCGGCAGCGTGGGGTAGACTGGCCGCTCGGCGTTTCCCCGCTTATGCTGATCAGCAAGAACCGAGTCATCCGCCGGCGGGCCATCATCGGTCTGCTGTTTGCAGCCTCGCTTACGCTCCTCACACTCTCGTTTCGCGACGGGTCGAATGGTGCGATCGGGGCCATTCAGCGTACCGCTGTTTCGGTCACCGCACCCGCCTCCGAGGTCACCCACAGGGTCACTCAGCCGTTCGTCGACGCCTGGCACTGGACGTCGGGACTGGTCAATGCGCGTGAGGAGAACACAAAGCTCAAGGCAGAGCTGCAGCGGGCGACCGCGCAGCTGCAGGCCGCCGAGCACGCGCAGATCTCCAACACGCAGTTGCGGAACCTCCTCCACTTCCAGCACAACCCCGTGTCGGCGTCATACAAGTCGGTCGGGGCGGACGTGATTGCCCCGCCTGCCAACGCCTACCACCAGTCGATCACGCTGGACGTGGGTTCGAATGACGGCGTCGCCGTCAATGACCCGGTGGTGGCGCCGTCCGGTGACGGCAGCGGCGCCCCGGCAGGCCTGATCGGGAGGGTGTCGGAGGTCACGGGGTCGGCGTCGAAGGTCCAGCTGATCACCGATCCGGAGAGTGCGGTCACCGCCTCGGACGAGAAGGGGGGAGCGAAGGGCATCGTCCTCCCCAGCGCCGGGAACCCGGACATGCTGCAGATGATCAACGTCCCGATCAGCGCCGCGATGCAGCAGGGGGATGTGATCGTTACCGCCGGTTTCGGCACCGGCTCGAAGCTTCAGGCGCTGTTGCCGCAGGGAATCCCGATCGGCACCGTAACCAGCGTTTCGGAGAGCGACTCGGGGACGCAGAAGTCGATCCAGGTGACGCCGTTCGTGGACTTCCAGAACCTGAACCTCGTGCAGGTGCTCAAGGTGCACGGCTAGTGCTGAAGGTGCACATCTAAATGGTTGACGCGGTCAAGATCGCCGTACTCGTCTTCGTCCTTGCCGTCCTCCAGGTCTCCTTCTTCCCGGCCTTCCTGACCAGCGGCGGCGGCACCGACGTGCTCTGTGTGCTGGTCGTCTTCCTGGCGATGCAGCGGGGGCTGGAAACGGCGGTCGTCACAGGGTTCTTCGCCGGGCTCCTGATCGACGCCATGCTGTTCGACAACCTGGGGGTGTCGTCCCTGCTGTACATGGTCGCGGCGGCCGTAGTCGCCGCTCGCACCACCGCGGATGAGTCAACGGGACCGATGCCCAACCGCGGTGGCCCAATGCCCGTACCGGCGTGGCGCCAGCTGCTGTACGTCGTTGCCGGCGTGCTCATCGTTCAGGTCGGGTACGCCATGCTGCAGGTGCTGCTTGGCGACAGCTACCCTGCGACCTTCGTGCTGCGCCAGGTGATCTTCCCGACCGTCGTCCAGACGACGGTGGTGGCGCTGCTCCTGCTGCCGCTGCTGCGGCGCCTCTTCCCGCTCAAAGGCCGATTCGATGTATCTGCAATCGCCGCCGCCTAGGCGCGAACCAGAGCCCGATCCCAACTCGCTGGCGATCCGCGCGGCGGCGCTGGGCGTGTTCGCGGCCATCCTGTTCGGCGTGCTGTTCTTCCGGCTGTGGGCGCTGCAGGTGCTGCGCACCGACCACTTCGTCGCGCAGGCCCAGCAGAACGACGTCCGTCAGATCTCGGTGCCGGCGCCGCGCGGCAAGATCTACGACTCGACCGGCAAGGCGATCATGGTCACCAACTCGCCCGGCGTCGTCGCACAGGTCAACCCGTCGGCCCTGAACATGCCGATCGACTGCAGCACGCTGAACCTGCCCGAGCGCCAGTCGCAGTGCACCACGCTGATGGCCAGGGCGCCCGCGGGTGACACGCCGGACTGCCACATCTTCCCCTACCAGGAGCGGTGCAAGGACCTCACCCGCCTTGCCAAGGTGCTGGGACTGACGTCGAAGAAGGTATGGGCCACCTACGAGAAGCTGTTGCACTGGCCGAACGGTCAGACCCGGTGGGTGGCGAACGCCGGCCCGCCGGTGGTGGTCGGGCGCGCCGGCTTCGACCAGATCGCCTACGTGATGGAGCGGCAGAAGCAGTTTCCCGGCGTGCAGTTCGAGCGCACCTACACGCGTGCCTACCCTCCCGCCGCCGTGGCCCCGAACGTGCTTGGGCAGGTTGGGCAGATCTCCCGGACGCAGCTCAAGGATCCGAACTTCCACGGGCTGCCCAACGACGCCGTGGTCGGGTACAACGGCGTCGAGTACGCCTATGACCGCTACCTGCGGGGCACCAACGGCGTGCTCGACCAGAGCTTCGACGCAGCCGGCCACGCGGTTGGCCAGCCGTACCTGGTCACCTCTCCGCAGGCCGGGCAGAACCTTTACCTGACGATCAACAGCCGGCTGCAGAAGGTCGCCGAGCAGGCGATCGCCCACGGCATCGCGGTCGCGCACGCCGACGGCGAGACGGCCGCCAAGCAGGGGGCCATCGTGGCGATGGACCCGCACACCGGCGCAATCCTGGCTATGGCTCAGTACCCCGACTACAGCCCGAAGGTCTGGGTGCCGCCCTACAAGGGCCAGGCGTGGATCACGAACCCCAAGAACACGCTCCACCCGCTGGTCGACCAGGCGTTCATGGGTCACTACCCGGCGGGATCCACGTTCAAGCCGTTCACGGCGGCGTCCGGCTGGAAGGCGGGGATCATCGGTCCGGGGACGACGCTCGACTGCTCGTCCAGCTTCACGCGGCCCGGCGACACCAGCCATACGGTGTTCAACAACTGGGACCCGGCCTCGATCGGCATGATCAACCTGAGCACCGCGCTCGAGGTTTCCTGCGACACGTTCTTCTACCGGATCGGCAACGAGTTCTACAACCGCGATCCCGGCGGCGAGCTGTTCCAGAGCTACCTGCGCCAGTTCGGCTTCGGCTCGGCCCCGCCGATCGACATCCCCGGCGCCGACCCCGGACTGGTGCCCGACCGGCTGTGGCGCGAGCGCACGTACTCGAACCAGATCGACCAGATCTGGGATCCCGGCTACGACATCGACATGGCGATCGGCCAGGGCGACCTGCTGGTCAGCCCGCTGCAGCTGGCGACCGCCTACAGCGCACTGGCCAACAACGGCATCCTGCCCACGCCGCACGTGGCCAAGGAGCTGGTCAACCCGGCGACCAAAGCCAGGCGGGTGCTGCACTTCCGTGCGCAGCGTAACCTCCACCTCTCGCCGGTCTTCCTGTCCGAGGTCCGCCAGGGCCTCTACGAGGCTGCGCACTCGGCGTCGGGCACCTCGGCGCCGGTGGTCGGGAGCTTCCTGCCGGCGATCGCGGGTAAGACCGGCACCGCCGACGTCTGCTCGGTCAACTGCAACTCGCCGACTGACGCTCCTGACGCCTGGTATGCAGCCTTCGCCCCCTACAATGACCCCAAGCTGGTGGTCGTCGCCCTGATCGAGAACGGCGGCCACGGCGGCACCTCCGCCGCGCCCGCCGCGCTGCAGGTGTTCCAGGCCTACTTCCACGAGCGGGTCGGCGCCGGCTCCACCAGCTACCACGACGTGTCGAACTGATGCCCGCCTTCGTCCGCCGACTCGACCTGCTGATGATCGCCACGGCACTGGCGATCTCGGCCTTCGGGCTCTGGATCATCCGAAACGCCACCCGGCACGACGTGCCCGGCCAGCCGACGTACTACTACGACCGCCAGTTCGTGTACGTGGTGGTGGGCATCGTCGCGATGCTGGTGATCGCGCTGATCCCGCCGCGCGTGATGCGCAAGTACCACTGGTTCCTGTACGCGTTCGTGCTGGGCACCACGCTGGTCGTGTTCGCGGTCGGGTCGACCGTCAACGGCGGCCAGCGCTGGATCAACGTCGGCCCGCTGCAGTTCCAGCCCTCGGAGTTCGGCAAGCTGCTGCTGATCGTCAGCCTGGCGGCCTTCCTGGCCGAGCGGCGCGGCCAGACCTCGCCTGGGCGCCTGACGCTGATGGCGCTGGTCTATATGGGCCTGCCCGCCCTGCTGGTGTTCGCCGAGCCCGACTTCGGCACCGCCCTCGTCTACACGGCGGTGGCGCTGACGATCCTGTTCGTGCTCGGCGCGCCGTGGCGGCACTTCGCGTGGATGGGGCTGATCTTCGCCGTCGCGATGGCGATGATCTTCTCGATCCTCCCCAGTGCCGGCGTGCACGTGCTGAAGTCCTACCAGCAGAGCCGCCTGACGGCCTTCCTGCACCCGAACCAGACCGATCCCCAGGGCAACGGCTACCACCTGACCCAGTCGATGATCGCGATCGGCCAGGGCGGGGTGGACGGCAAAGGCGTGGCCGGTGCGACGCAGACCCAGCTCGACTACCTGCCCGAGCATGCCACCGACTTCATCTTCTCGGTGGTCGGCGAGGAGCGCGGGTTCATCGGCGCCGCCTGGCTGATCGCGCTCTACATGCTGCTGGTCTGGCGCGGCCTGCGGGTGATCACGATCTCGCGGTCGACGTTCGGGAGCCTGGTCGCCGCCGGCGTGGTCGGCATGCTCCTCTTCCAGGTCTTCGTCAACATCGGCATGACGATCGGCATCGCGCCGATCACCGGTATCCCATTGCCCTTCATGAGCTTCGGCGGCTCCCACATGGTGGCCGACCTCATGGCCGTCGGCGTGCTGCTGTCGATCCACGCTCACGCCCTGGACGACACCGACCCGGTCCGGGTCTAGGGTTCGGTCCATGCCGAAGGTCGCCGGATCCGCGAAGCTGCTGTGGAGCGCTGCCCGCGACATGCCCAACCTCGAGCCGGAGCAAAAGCCGGTGGTGCTGTGCGGGCAGCAGGCCCCGCTGGATGAGATGCGGGCGGCGCTGGGCGTTGAGCGCGACCAGCCCGGCGTCAGCCTGTATGCCGTCCGCCGGCTGAAGGCCACCGACCACGATCGGCTCGAGAGGGCGGCGGTAGTCGTCTACGGGGGCGTCGTGATGGGCGAGCTGGACGCGTCGACCCGCGACGATCTGCGGGTGGTCGGACGCACCCAGCGGCCGGTGCTGGCGCTGTTCGAGGCGCTGGAGCTGCCGACCCCGGCGGCTACTGCGGCGGGCAGGGTGCGCGGCGTTGCGCCGACCGACGTGCTGCCCTACCGGCGCGGCACGTTCCCCCAGCACCTGGCGCTGGAGCGGCTGGCCAACCGCACCGGGGCCAGCGGCCCCTGGATCGCATCACAGGTTCCCGTGCTGCGGCCGTACATCTGCGACGCCATCATCGAGGTCGCTTCCCGCCGCAACGCCAAGGCGGCGCTCCTGATCTTCATTCCCGGCGCGGACATGCCGGTGCTGACCGCGGTGCAGATGCGGATGGTGCTGCAGCTGGCTCGCTGCTACGGCTTCGAGCTGTCGCCCGACCGGGCGGTGGAGCTGCTCGGTGTGCTCGGCGCCGGATTCGGGTTGCGGGCGGTCGGCCGCTCGATGCTCGACTTCGTGCCGGTCGCCGGCTGGGCTGTGCAGAGCGGCGTTGCCTACTCGGGCACCAAGGCCCTGGGCAAGGCGGCCATGGAGTACTTCGAGCGCGGCGCGGTCGCCGACGTGGGTCGGCTGCGAGCCTTCGCGGAGGGCGTCCGCGTCGAGGTCCAGCGCCGCCGCGGCGGCGGTTCCTAGCTGGGCCGATCGGCGCTGCGCGCCAGATGAATACCGGTGAAGATGGGTGCCAGGAACGAGACGAGCAGCGCAGCGAGAAACAGGCCACTCGACAGCGAACTCTGATTGCCGGAGCAGCCCCGCGTGTCGGTGCCCGTGCACCCGCTGTCCCAGCGGAGACCGAACAGCAAGAGGTAAGCGCTGAACGCGAATCCTCCCGGCACTACCAGCGTGCCGATCAGCTTGTCCCGAAGAGTCCATGCCCGCGACGACCAGAGCAGTACGACGCCGACGAGCCAGCCGAACACAAAGAGGAACCCCCCAATCAGGAGCAGGATGATCGCGGCTACTTCCAGACCCCCGCGGCGCGGAGTAGGGATGGGCTCAGGCGCTCCTCCGGCTTCAGCCACGATCTCCTCGGGATCGCCCAGGCGGTCCAGGACCTGTCGCACCTCGGCCTCGGACGCTCCGGGCGGGATCGACTCCACCAGATGAGACTCGATCTCGGAGACAAGATCCGCTTGCTCCGACGCGGGTAGACGCTCGGCGGCCCACCACAGGCGGTCGAGCCACTCCTCAGCCAACGGGGGCAGGGCTGCGGCGGTCATGATGAGACTCCTGTTCCAAGCAGGGCGTCGACGCCGTTGCGGAACCGTGTCCACTCGTCGGTGAACGCGGACAGCACGGCTTTGCCGGCGACGGTCAGCTGGTAGTAGCGGCGGGGCGGCCCGGACGGCGACTCGCGCCATGTGGTCTCCACGACACCCTCACGCCGCAGCCGCCCCAGCAGAGGGTACAGCGTGCCCTCGGTCGTCACCAGCCCCTCGATCTCCGACAGTCGCTGGACGAGCTCGAACCCGTATCGCTCACCGTCGCGAAGCAGGGCCAGCACACAGAACTCGAGCACACCCCGGCGGAGCTGCGCCGCCGAGCCTTCCCTCTCTCCTACCATGCGGTACAAGGTACCTTGGGAAAGCAGGATCGTCAAGCAGGCTGTTAGCATCTCGCCATGGCCGGGTCGCTGATGGACCAGCGCATCGAGTCGTTGCTCGAGACGGTGCAGAAGCCCTCGCGCTACATCGGCGGCGAAGCGAACCAGATCCGCAAGCCCCAGGCCACCACGCTGGTGGCGTTCTGCTACCCGGACGCCTACGAGATCGGGATCTCAAACCAGGCGCTGCAGATCCTCTACAAGCAGGTCAACGCCCGGGAGGACATCGCCGCCGAGCGGGTCTACTGCCCGTGGCCGGACATGGCCGACGCCATGCGCGAGGCCGGGCTGCCGCTCTTCACGCTCGAATCGTGGCGACCGGTGCGCGAGGCGGACCTGCTGGGGATCACGCTGCAGGCTGAGCTGACCTACTCCAACGTTCTGGAGGTGCTCGACCTGGCGGGCATCCCGCTGCGGGCGGCCGAGCGCACCGACGCCGACCCGATCGTGATGGCGGGCGGACCCAGCGCCTCCAACCCGGCACCGCTGGCGCCGTTCTTCGATGCCTTCTTCATGGGCGAGTCGGAGGAGGCCTTCGAGGCGGTGCTGGACGCGCTGGAGGCGGGCGGTGGGCGGGCCGCGCGGCTCGCCCGCCTGGGGGAGCTGCCCTTCATCTACCTGCCCGCGAACGGCCCGCATCCGGTGGAGCGCGCGATCTACGCCGAGTTCGGGATCGAGACGCACCCGCTGGAGCCGGTCGTGCCGTACTCCTCGGCGATCTTCTCGCGGGCCTCGGTCGAGGTGATGCGCGGGTGCACCCGCGGCTGCCGGTTCTGCCACGCCGGCACCTGGTACCGGCCGGTGCGCGAGCGCCCCGCGGACGACGTGGTCGCGGCCGGCCTGGCGCAGCTCGGCTGCACGGGGTACGACGAGCTCTCCTTGACCTCCCTCGCCACCAGCGACTACACCGACGTGGTGGCTGCGATCGATGGCATCAAGGAGGCGATGCCGGGCCTGCACCTGTCGCTGCCGTCCAACCGCGTGGACACCGGGCCGGTCGCGCTGACCGCCGCCGCGAATGCACGCCAGTCGTCGATCACGCTGGCGCCGGAGGCGGCAACCCAGCGGATGCGCGACATCATCTGCAAGACGATCACCGATGAGATGATCGAGGCCGCGATCGAGGCGGCCTTCAGGGCCGGCTACACCAGCCTCAAGATGTACTTCATGATCGGCCTGCCGCGGGAGACCCACGAC
>Ga0265327_10002115_pt1 | contig 21994 bp, 20 predicted proteins | sample 41621metaG_FD_202089 | JGI IMG/M metagenome (GOLD analysis project Ga0265327, IMG submission 202089) | Rhizosphere microbial communities from Carex aquatilis grown in University of Washington, Seatle, WA, United States - 4-16-21 metaG | ecosystem: Host-associated > Plants > Roots > Rhizosphere...
TGAAGCGCACCGGCACCAGCACGAGGTGCGGACACAGCTCCAGTGCCTTGTAAACGGGCATCGCCGAGCGGCAGCCGTATTCCCTGGCCTTATAGTTGGCCGTGGTCAGGACGCCCCGGCGGCGGCTGCCCCCCACGGCCACGGGACGCCCGCACAACGCCGGGTTCTCCCGCTCTTCGATGGCGGCGTAGAAACAATCCATGTCGATGTGGATGATTTTCCGCATGGGGGTGGCTTGCGCGTGCGGCAAGTTTGTCCTAGGCATGTAGCCGATGAAACGACGTTTCGCTATCCTCACCATCGCCTTCCTGCCGTGCCTCGCCTTTGCCGAGGATAAACCTGCCGCCGAGTCCAAGCCTGACGCGAAGCCCGCGGCCACCAAGTCGGAAAAAGTGCGCTTCAAGACCAACAAGGGCGATTTCGTGATCGAACTCAACCGCGAAAAGGCCCCCATTACCGTGGAAAACTTCCTCAGTTATGTGAAGAAGAAGCACTACGACGGCACCACCTTCCATCGAGTGATGGACGGCTTCATGATCCAAGGCGGAGGCTTCGCCCTGGAGAACGGCAAGCTGGTCGAAAAGAAGATGGACGCGCCGATCAAGAACGAGGGCCAGAACGGCCTGAAAAACCTGCGCGGCACGGTGGCCATGGCCCGCACCAACGCGCTGGACAGCGCCACCTCCCAGTTTTTCGTCAATGTGGTGGACAATGCCGCCCTCGATTACCCGAACAACGGCGGTTACGCTGTCTTCGGCAAAGTTGTGGAAGGCATGGACGTGGTCGACAAGATCAAGGGCGTGCCCACCGGCAACACCACGATGATGATGCGTCATCCGGCCACCGGCGAGCAGATCGAAGCCCCTTCGCAAAACGTTCCGAAGGAGCCGGTCGTGATCAAATCCGCCGAAGTGGAGTAATCCGCACTTCGCGCATGGAGGTTCATCGAACCTCCATGCCACCAATCCCATGAAACCGCCCGGGCCTGACGAATCGGAATGCCAGCCCGATGTTGATGTCGTGCTCGCCCCGAAACGTGGCTGCTTGAAATCGGGCACTTTTTTTGTCTCTCCGGATTTCAACGAAGCAGAGTCCGGCTTCGAAAGCTTTTTCCGATCGGTCGATCTGAATCCATTCCCGCCAGCCAACATGGATTAAAGCCAGCCGGGCCCGCCTATGGGGGTGACAGCGGGGCCGGTTTCCATTACCCACAGCGCCGATGCAACTTTGGCTCTGCCCGCTGATCGCGTTCCTGCTCGGCTCCATCCCGTTCGGCCTCCTGATCGCGAAGGCCAAGGGGATCAATATCCGTGAGCACGGCTCCGGAAACATCGGCGCCACCAACGTGTTGCGAGTGGTGGGAAAGAAATATGGCATCACCTGCCTGCTTCTCGATGCCCTCAAGGGTCTCATTCCGACGCTGCTCGGCATCACCCTGATCCGTTATGCCAATGAGCCCACCGGCATGGCCATCAAGCCGCTGCTGGATCATGCCATGCAGCTTCCCGCAGAACTGCAGTGGAAAGCCCAGTTGTTCCAGGTTGTCACGGGGCTTTGCGCCATCCTCGGGCACAACTATTCGCCGTGGGTCGGCTTCAGGGGTGGCAAGGGCATTGCGACGTCGGCCGGGGTTCTGATCGCCCTGATGCCGGCTGCGATCGTGGTGCTGATCGTGGTGTGGGTGCTGCTGTTCGTGACCACCCGCTATGTGTCCATCGCCAGTATCGGCGCGGCGGCGGTCCTGCCCTTGGTCACTCATTTCGGCGCCCGCTTCCACCACATCAATAACGATCACGCCCAGCCGACGCTGTGGCAGGCGGGCACCTGGAACAAGCCGCTGTTCGTGTTCTCGATCGTCATTTCCCTCCTCGCCATCTGGAAGCACCGCAGCAACATCCAGCGCCTGTTGAACGGCACGGAAAGCCGTTTCCAGCCCAAGTCGAAGCGTTCCGGCGTGTGATCCCCTTCCCTTTCTGCCTGTGAATTCCGCCGCCATTCTCGGTTCCGGGTCCTTCGGGACCGCTCTCGCCACCCTGCTCGCCCCCAGGCTGCAGGAAGTCGTCATCATCGGTCGCGATGCCGCCACCATCGCCACGATCGCGAACGAACACCGCAACCCGCATTACCTGAAGTCGACCACGCTGGCCGACAACATCGGGGCGACCACCGACCTGGCGGTTGCGGTGCATCACCCGCTGGTCATCTTCGCGGTGCCGACCTCGGCCACCCGCACCATGGCCAGTCGCCTGGCCTCACTCGGCCTGCCGCCGGAAACCGTGATCCTTTCCTGCGCGAAGGGCATCGAAAAGGCGACGGGCGAGCGCATGAGCCAGATCCTGCGTGAAGTGTTTCCCCGCAATCCGATCGCCGCCATGTCCGGGCCGAACCATGCGGAGGAAATCGCCGCAGGCCTGGCCACCTGCGCGGTCATCGGCTCCCAGGACGCGGCGCTGGCCAAACGCCTGCAGGACCTGTTCACCCTGCCCCATTTCCGCTCCTACACCAGTGACGACCTTCCCGGCATCGAGCTCGGCGGTGCGGTGAAGAACGTCTTCGCCATCGCCGCCGGCATCGCCCACGGGCTCGGCCTCGGAGACAATGCGGTGGCCGCCCTGGTGACCCGCGCGCTGGCGGAGATGACCCGCCTCGGCACGGCCCTGGGCGGGCGGCTCGAAACCTTTTCCGGCCTCTCCGGCGTGGGCGACCTGATCGTCACCTGCTTCTCGGAACACTCCCGCAATCACCGGGTCGGCATGGCCCTCGGCCAGGGAAAGACCCTTGAAGAGGCGGTCAATGCCATCGGTATGGTCGCGGAAGGCGTGCCGAACACCCTCTCGATCCACGATGCGGCCCGCAAGGCCGGCGTCCGCACCCCGATCATCGACGCCGTTTACAGCATCCTCTACGAGGACAAGCCCGCTGCCCGTGCGATGCATGAGCTGCTGAGCCGCGATCCCCGCCCCGAACACGATTCCCAAAAAGCCTGACCCATCCCCATGAAAGAGTTTGTCGACATCTTCCTGCACCTCCAGGACCACCTCAATGACTTCATCAGCGCCCACGGGTCCCTGATTTACGGCCTGCTGTTCCTGATCGTGTTCTGCGAAACCGGGCTGGTGGTGACGCCCTTCCTGCCCGGGGACTCGCTGCTCTTCGCCATCGGCGCGCTGGCGGCCAATCCGGGTTCCGGCCTCAACGTGTGGCTGGCGGCCGGCGTGCTCCTTTCCGCGGCCGCTCTCGGCGACACGACCAACTACTGGATCGGTCGTACCTGCGGCAAGTGGCTCGCGCGGAAATACCCGAAGATCGTGAAGCCCGCGTATCTGGAGAAGACGCACCGCTTCTACGATACCTATGGTGGCAAGACGCTGATCCTCGCCCGCTTCGTGCCGATCGTGCGCACCTTCGCCCCGTTCGTGGCCGGCAGCGGCACGATGCCGTTCCGGCGCTTCATCACGTTCAGTTGCTGTGGCTCGCTGCTGTGGGTCGGCCTGGTGCTTCCGGCCGGATGGTTCCTCGGCGGAGTCCCGGTGATCAAGAAGCACTTCGAGCTGGTCGTGCTCGCCATCGTCGCAATCTCGGTGCTGCCGATCGTGATCGAGCTGATCCGGACAAAGCGTCGCCAGCGGGCGTGACGGCGGTTGTCATCCGTCAAACCTCTGAATAGTGAAGAGATTAGGCACCACGAATCTTACGAATCAAACGAATCAAGATGAGCAGAGGAAATCCTCGCTTATACGAGGATCCCGCAGGGATCATGGATAGTAGCCGGAGCGTCGCGCAGCGATCTCCGGACAAGGCCCACATTTCATCTTCCGACCCCGAAGGGTGTCGCGGAATGCGGACTGTCGATCCCGGCCATACCCGTCTTCAATCGTCTGGATCCAACCGCTGGATTCTGAGTGATTCGGCTTCGTTTGATCGATCCGCCCAGTGCGACCCTTTCAGGGTCGGTAAATTCAAAGTCCTCCAATCCGGAGGTCGCTGCGCGACACTCCGGCTACGTTCCGTGATCCCTGCGGGATCAAAGGGCAAAAACCGCGCCAGGAATTCAGCGGCTGAGGTCTTCCTGGAACATCAGCTTGAAGCCGCAACTATGGAGGACGCTGGTGGCGAACTCGTAGTCCTCGACGTGCATCGCGAGCATCGACCGGCCTTCGGGGCCGGGCATCAGCGAGTAGGCGAAATCGATGTTGGTCTCCGCGCCCATCAGGTGATCGAGGCATTGCAGCAGGCCGGGGCCGGATTCGCGCAGGGCCACCACGATGACTTCGCTGGTCATATGGGGAATGCCTTTCTCGATGAAGATCTGCTCGGCCGTATCCGGATCCGTGAGGATGAAGCGGGCGATGGTGGCATCGCGCGAGTCCTGCACGCTGAGGCCGAGCACCTCGATGCCGACGCCACGCACGAGCTTGACCAAGGCGGCCAGGGCGCCGACCCGGTTGGGCAGCATGATCGAAAACTGTCGGACAGGTGAGCCCGAATCGGGGATAACAAGTGGTTCCATGTAGGGATTACGTTTCAACCGCGCGGTCCGCGCAAAGGGAGGGTGGTCATTGCACCGGTGGCCTGGGCCTCGATGACAATCTGATTGGGGCGGACATCGGCCACGCGGTAGCGGGCCCCGTCTCCACCAGTGAAATTCTGACCCGGCGAAGCCAGGAAACGCCGACCGCTGGCGGCATCCTCTACGAGGGCCATCGGATCGTGGGAGTGAACCGGACGACCGGCGATGAAATTCCGCCGCACACCGCTGCCGGTATCCTCCACCTCCACCACCGAAACCTCTGCTTCCTTTTGGCTGTCCTTGACGGTGTCGAACCGCCGCTGCACGCGGATGACCTTCAGTTTGGAGCCGGGAATCATTTCACCCTCCGCCACCTTTACCTCATGAGGGGTGGGAGTCTGGACTTGGAACCGCGCGGTGGTTCCTTCCACATGGTTGACCTCGATCGGCAACTCGCGCTGGCGATAGGCACGCATCACCAAGCCGGGGCCGACGGCTCTCTCGACCGGCGGTGATTCTGCTATCGGCTGCGCCCGCTCACTGGCGGGTGGTCGCCCTTCGGAGGCAAGCGATTGCCCATCGATCGACACCGGCGCGGCCGAGGTGCGGCGGGCACTGACCAAGCGCCCGCCGGAAGATCCGGGTGAGCCGTCGCCAGCGGAGTCCGACGTGCGATTTGAGCCGCCTTTGTCCTTTTCCTTTTCGGAGGCCGTGAACCCTTCGACGTAGGTGTCCATTTCCCGCCCGATCTGTTCGTCGGAATTGAGAGCCAGTTCCTGGGGACTTGGTTCCTTGGCGAGAAACTTGGCCAACTCCGGATGACCGGCCGACGCCGCCAGGTCCGAGGCCGTATGGCCGTCAGGATCCTTGGTGAAGCGATTGGCCCCGAGGTCGATCAGTAGCTTCGCCGTGTCATCGTGGCCGTTTTCTCCGGCGAGCATGAGCGCGGTACGGCCGTCGTCCATGCGGGCATAGACGGAGGCCCCGTATTTCGTGAGTTCATCAATGACGGAAGTCTTGCCGAGGAGCGCGGCGGCCAACAGGGCGCCATCGAGATCGTCCCGGTCAACGGTGGCGAGTTCGCCGATGGCCTCGGTGCGGCCCTCTTTCACGGCCAACATCAGTGGCGTGTAGCCGTCCGCATCCTTGGCCTTGGGATTGGCGCCCTGCCGCATCAGCCAGCGGGCCATTTCCGCTTTTCCGGAACGGACGGCATCCATCAGCGGCGTGCGACCGCCCGCTCCGGCGATGTCCACCGCCAGCTTGTGATCGAGGAGAAATCTCGCCGTCTTGAGAGCCCCGGCGGTGGCGGCGACGTGAAGGGCGGTATCCCCTTCCGGATTCTTGCAGTCGATGGCGATGCCGCCGCGCAGGAAGCGGTCCATCGCCTGGGAGTTGTCGTCGCTGGCAACGCGGAACCAATCCGCCTCGGTGAGCTGATAGCCGGCATCGGCCAGGTCCCGTTTCACCGCCTTGTCACGACCGCCGCAGCCGGCCAGCGTCACCGCCGCCGCCAGCACCACTCGATGAGCAAGCCGCTGAAAGGAACCCTTCATGGCGACGATAATACTTAGCTGCTGTTAATTATCAATGCGGAACTCAGGCGCGGCCCGGACAGGGCTCCTACTTTGGTGAGGTGTTTACATGCTGGCATCCGGACGCCGCATGCCCAACTGAAGCCCATTCTAGAAATTGTCAGGTCTCTTTGATCCCGCAGGGATCACGGAACTTAGCCCCGGGTCAGCGAGCCTAGGCGAGCGCCACCCGGGGTTGGACCCGCTTCTGTTAATGCACCCTGGAAGGGTGCCGGAGGGGCGGAGAAACCATCGGCGTCGATTGGCGAGAGACGCTTCACCACCCGTCCGCCCTCTGCGACACCCTCCGGGGTCGGCAGGAAATTAGGAACCATCGTCCGGAGGTCGCTACGCGACGCTCCGGCTAAGTTCCGTGATCCCTGCGGGATCGAAGAGCCGCTTCTCACAACAGCGACTCGAAAGCCGCCACCCCCAAGTTACGGAGAAGACGGCCCGATGGAGACGATCTCGCAACCGGCCTCGCCGAACTGGAACCGTACCTGATGGCCGCCGAGCAGGGCCCCGAAGACCTTATCCGCCTTGGTGGTCTGGACTGCGGGCCGCGGATCCTGGGCCAGACATTCGAGAATCAACTGCCGGGTGCGCGCGGAGAGCTTCGAAAACGCGACCTCCGCCTGGGACGACACCGTCACCGACAGCACCGGCGGAGCTTCTCCGGCATAGCCACCGGCGGCGTCCGGCAGCGCCTCCGCATAGGGAAGGTAAGGCTTGATGTCGTAGATGGGGGTCCCATCGATGAGATCGAGGCCGCCGAGTTTCAGAACAGGTCCTTCCGGATGGGCGGCATCGATTCCTTCGAGGCGCACCAATGAGAGTCCGAGTCCATTCGGCCGAAACGTGGAGCGGGTAGCGAAGACTCCGACGCGGGTATTCCCGCCCAGCCGCGGTGGGCGAACGGTGGGCTGCCAACCCTGTTGGACCGTCTCGTGGAACCCGAAGATCAGCCAGACATGGGAAAACCCCTCCAGGCCCCGTAGTGCCGAGGGGTCCCGGAATTCCTTTTCGAACACCAGATCCCCCCATGAACTCGGGCACAAGCCCGGCTGCCGTGGCACGGCGAATTTCTCACCGAAGCACGAGCGCACCGTGCCGATCGGAACGATTTCCATAGGAGGTGGTTAGAAAGACCCGGGCCGGGAATCAATACCGGACCGGGAAATTTCCAGTGCCGGGCGGTTGCCCGACCCCGGCCCACGTGTTAGTCCCCCCGCCATGGAAGCGGCGATCGGAATCATCGGAGGCAGCGGGCTCTACGAACTGGACGGATTCGAGAAATCGGAGGAGCGGAACATTTCCACCCCCTTCGGTGCCCCGTCCGACGTGCTGGTGGGTGGCACCTTCGCCGGCCGCCAGGTGTGGTTCCTGCCGCGCCACGGACGTGGCCACCGGCTGCTGCCCACCGAGATCAACCACCGTGCGAACCTCTGGGCGCTGCGCAGCCTCAACGTCCGTTGGCTGATCTGCGTGACCGCCGTGGGCAGCCTGAAGGAAAAGTATCCGCCCCGCGACGTCGTCATTCCCGACCAGTACTTCGACCGCACCAGCCGCCGCGAGCACCACACGTTTTTCGGACGCGGAATCGTGGCCCACGTTTCCTTCGGCGATCCTACCAGTGCCGGCATGCGCAGCATCCTGGCGGCGTCGGCAAGGGAGGCAGGCTGCCGGGTCCACGAAGGCGGCACCTACGTCAACATGGACGGGCCTGCCTTTTCCACGCGTGCGGAAAGCGAGACCAACCGCAAGCTGGGATTCGACGTCATCGGCATGACCAATCTTCCGGAAGCCAAGCTCGCCCGCGAAGCCGAGATCGCCATCGGCACCCTGGCGATGGTCACCGACTACGATTGCTGGAAAGTGGAGGAAGCGCCGGTGACCGCCGATGCCGTCGTGGCCCACCTTTACGCCAACGTGGATGCCGCAAAACGGACCCTTTCCACCGCGATTCCTCTGGTCCCGAAGCTGCCGGACTGGCCCGAGCACTTCTCCCTGGAAAACGCGATCATGACCCCGCGATCTCATTGGCCGGAATCGACCGCCGCCGAACTGGCTCCGCTGCTGGGGAGATTCTGAGAACGGCCTGTGGCGGCGGTTTCCAACCGCCAGGCCTCTCGGTTGATGGTTGATGGTTGATGGTTGATGGTTGAAAGTTGATGGTTGATGGTGAAGAGGAAGAACCGAGGCAGCAGCTTTCTGATTCTGTCCATCAACCATCAACCAATGACCATCAACCTGAAGAGGCCTGGCGGTTGGAAACCGCCGCCACGGGCGAAACCGGGCGTGACATTGAACCGTGGCGCGGGGATAGTCGCGCCACGCTTATGCGCACCGAGCCCGCCCGCCAAATGAAACGAATCTCCGTCACCCTGTCCCTCGTTTTTCTGAGCGTCAGCCTCGGCAGTTGCACGGTCTACAATCCACCCACCGGGCCTGCGGCCCCCGTGAAGACGACCCGAAACACCGCCTACGTGACCCCGCCGGTGCAGGGGCCGATGCAGCGCAATCCGGACATGAACCTGTCCTCCAATTTCCCCAAGGGGGCGCTCAGCTTCTCGCACGTCAACGTCGAGGGCAAATACATCGCGATGACCTTCGATGACGGTCCTTCCGCGACGAACACGCCGCGGCTGCTGGACATGCTGCGCGCCCGCAACATCAAGGCCACCTTCTTCTGCGTCGGCGAGAACGTGAATCTCTATCCGAACATCGCCCGCCAGATCGTCGCGGAGGGCCATGAGATCGCCAATCACAGCTACAGCCATCCGCTGCTCACCAAACTGGGCGATGCCCAGTTCCACGACCAAGTCACCAAGACCCACGAGGCCATTGTCCGCGCCACCGGCGTGACCCCGCGCTTGATGCGCCCTCCCTACGGTGCGCTGAGCCCGAAGCAGCGCGAGTGGGTCTATGCTGAATACGGTTACCCCACCATCCTCTGGTCCGTGGACCCGCTGGACTGGAAGCGCCCGGGCTCATCCGTCGTGTCCTCGCGAATTCTCGCGGGTGCCAGTGCGGGCGGGATCGTTCTGGCCCACGACATTCACGCTCCGACCGTTGATGCGATGCCGGCCACGCTTGATGCCCTGCTCAGCCGGGGCTACAAGTTCGTGACCGTTTCGCAACTGCTGGCGATGCAGCAAGCGGCCCCCGCGAAATCCGCTGCCGGTGTCAAGAAGCCGGCGGCCGTTCCCGCCCCCTGATCGGAGCGCCCGCTCGCGATCTCCTGTTCACCCCTCCCCCCCTGCAGTCACCCACCATGTTCGGCGAGCGCTATTTCGCGACGCGCGAACGTTTGGTTGAAGTCATGCGGGGCATTGTGGACCTGGCGGCGGAAACCCAGGCCGAAATCGGCCCCGAACTGGCCTCCGATGAGGTCGAGAAGGGCCTCTCCACGCCATTTCTCTTTGTGGTCTGCGGCGAAGTGAACGCCGGGAAATCCACCTTGGTGAACGGTTTGTTCGGCAGCGAATTGTGCCGGGTCAATATCCTGCCCGAAACCGAACGGGTGACGTGGTACCGCTACGGTGAAGTTTCCCGGGATGTGGAGATCACGCCGGTGCTGGAGGAACGCTACCGGCCGGTTGAGTTCCTGAAAGACTTCAACCTGGTCGACACGCCCGGGACCAACTCGGTGATGCGTGGGCACCAGAGCATCACCCAGCGGTTCGTGCCGGTGGCGGACCTGATGCTCTTCGTGTTCCCGGTATCCAATCCATGGGGCGCGGCGACTTGGGATTTCCTGTCCAAGTTTCCTACCGACACGCTCGACCGGGTGGCGTTCGTGATCCAGCAGATCGACCAGCGGGATCCCGCCGATATCCCGATCATCCTCGGGCACATGCGGGACCTTTCGATGAAGCGGATCGGGCATGTGCCGCCGATGTTCGCCGTCTCCGGCAAGCTGGCGCTCCTGGCAAAGCAGACCCGGCCGTTCAGCCGCAGCCCGTGGATCGCGAGCGGCTTTGCGGATCTTGAGGACTTCATTTCCAAAAACGTCTGCCAGTCCCCCCAGCGCCGCCAGTTGCTGGACACCTGGCGACGTCATGCGGCGGAAGGCCTGCGGCGGATCGAGGACCGCATGGAGGAAACGACGCGCAACGTGGACCGCTGCGCCCGCTTCCTGGCCGAGATCGAACGGGAGATCGACACGCTGCGTGAAAAGTTCGTCATCCGGCTGCCACGCCACCTCACCGGGGTGGCGGAGGTATTCCAAAGCGAGGCGGTGTGGGTGGCCAAACGCCTCTCCAGTCGCCTGAGTCCGTGGAACACGCTGATCCGCCTGTTCACCGGCGACCGCTCCGGTTCGGAAACCGAGAGCCTTTTCATCGAGCGCCTGCAAACCGCCGTCGAGCACGTGGCCACCGCGGATGCCGCCGAAACCGTGCATACCTGCGAAGCCCACTGGAACGACCTGCAGGAGCGGGTCCGTGAGGAGATGGGCATTCGTCTCCGCGAACGCCCGACGATTCGCGAAACGCTGGAGAAGCCGGCCTCCAAGTTCGTGCGTCGGCTGGGACGGGCCGCGCGCCTCGGCATCGGCAATCTGAAAGTCCGTCACGGTCTCGACTCGTCGCTGCGGCAGCGCAATTCCTCCTTGAAGCTCTTTGCCGTGGTCACGCTGCTGGCTCTCACGGCGGCAGGTGTCTGTGGTTTCCTGAAGGTGCCGTGGGCTCCGTGGTCCTGTTTCGCGGTTGCCTGCGTCAGCAGTGTAATTTTTCTGACTTACGCGGCAGTGAGCCGGCGTGAAATCGTACGGGCCTTCCAGGAGCGGCTGTTGGATGCCTGCGGCAGCTTCGCCAACGCCCTGCGCGGAGACTACGAGGAGGCTCTGCGGGTCTTTTTCCAGGACTACGCGGGCAGCCTTGAAGAAGTCCGCCGCCATGTAGCCAATGACAAACTGTCCCTGGCCCCGAGGCTGCAGCGCTGGAACTCCCTGTTTCTTTCGCTCAAAGCGATCGAGCAGGATCTGTGAACCGGACCACGCCGGCAAAAAAGAGGCCGCGGCCCGCTGAGTGGACCACGGCCTTTTGAGATCAATCGTCATCCCGATTGAGGGCCCCCGTGAGGAGCCTCAAGCGTGATGGTGATGACGATGATGGCGGCGGTGATGCCGGTGATGCTTCCTGACGAGTTCCTTCTTCACGGTGCCGTGAAGCTTCATCGTCGTGCCATCGGCAGGGGTGGTTTCAGCAGCACTGGCGGTGGCGCCTGCGCCGAGCATGGCCACAAGAGCCAGCAGCATGATTTGCGTTTTCATCGTATATGTTCTGTTTGAGTGGAGAGTGGCGGTTTGGAGTCCCCTCCCGTGTTGTTTGAAACCCTCTTCCTGACGGGTTGTTGCAGGAAAAGAAGATTCCTTTCGGAAAAAAGACAGGCCTTCCGCCCCTCACGGACCGCGTCTAACGTGCCCGGAGTGAATCAACCGGTCCTGTGGATTTTTGCAAGGTAACATCCGCAAAAGCACGGAGGGTGACACAAAAAACCACGACCCGGAAAAACCGGACCGTGGTTTGGAAAAATCACCGTCGGGTGATTGATTACTTGTCGGCAGGAGGAGCCGGAGGGGTCGGAGGCGCGCCGCCCGGGCCGCGACCGCCACGGCCACCACCACCCTGGCCGCCAGGACCACCGGCGCCGCGACCAAAGACGGCCATCGGCATTTCACCGGCATCGATCGCAGCCTTGGCTTCGTCGGCGCTGAGCTTGCCGTCGCCATCCTTGTCATAGGCGGCGAGGATCCGCTTGTGCTCGGCTTCCATGGCGGTCTTGCGCTCTTCCGGGCTGAGCTTCCCGTCCTTGTCGGCGTCGTACTTCTCGATGAGGGTCTTTTCGTAAGCTTCGCGCTTGGCCTTCATGTCTTCCATCATGGCCTTCTTCTCGTCGTCGCTGAGCTTGCCGTCGCCGTCCTTGTCATACTTTTTGATCATTTCGGGCGTGGGCTCGCGCATGCCGCGACCGCCGCCTGCACCGCGACCACCCTTTTCAGGAGCAGCAGGTGGGGTGGGAGCGTCTTCGGCCATGGCGAAGGTGCCTGCGCCAAGAAGCGCGGCGAGAGCGAGCAGGGTCGTTTTCGTATTCATGGTAGTATAGGTTCGTTTTCTGGATACAGAAGTCGTCGGACCGAGGCCCGTCAGAGTCTTTCAACCCTTGATGTGCGGAAAGGTTGCGCCGGGAATTCGTAATGAGTTGCCACCGCCCCCCTGCCCCGGTTTGGATGCCGCGGCAAATGGCTGATTCCGCGCCACCACCCGCTTCCTCGAAGGCCCGCACGTTCCTGCGCCGCACCACCAGCACGGTGGGGCTGTGGGCGTTGGTGGGCGTGGCCTTCGCCAGCCAAAAGGCCTGGGCCTATTTCGGGCTCGTGGCGGTGCTGGCGATCCTCTCGTCCATCGAGTATTTCGCCATGATCCGGGCGGCGGAGGTGAAGTGCTTTCCGCGCTTGGGCCTGTTTCTGGCGGCGGCGTATTCCCTGGCCATGGGCTGGTTTTTCCTCGGCAATGGCCACGTGGGCAGCGGCAAAGGGCTGGAACTGCCGGACGGTCTCGACGCGCTTGCGATTTTCGTCGCCACCGCCGGGGCCTTCACCTTCCAGCTCCGCTATTCGATCAAGGGCATCGAGGCGCTCCAGGCGGTGGCGCTCAATGTGCTGGGTTTCGTGTATATCACCCTGCTGTTCCATTTCTCGGCCCGGCTGGTCTTCATGGTGCCGGGCACGCCAGGCAACGAGGTCCCCGGCGGCTTCCTGCTGCTGTGGGTAATCATGGTCACGAAATTCACCGACATGGGCGCCTATCTAACAGGCACGATGATCGGCCGCCACAAGATGATCCCGCATGTGAGCCCCGGGAAGACCTGGGAAGGCTTCGGCGGAGCATTGTTTTTCGCCCAGCTCGCGGGCTGCGGTCTCTATGCCCTGTTCCACCGTCCTGACCAACTCGGTGCGCTCGGTGGATGGCCGCATGTGATCGCGCTCGGTTTCATTCTCGCTCTGCTCGCCGTGGTCGGCGACCTCGCCGAAAGTGTCCTCAAGCGCAGCCTCAACGCGAAAGACTCCGGCCACATGCTCCCCGGCATCGGCGGCGCGCTCGATCTCATCGACAGCCTCTGCTTCACCGCCCCGGCGCTGTATTTCTATCTGAAATGGGTGCTGCACTAACCGCCATGTCCGTCACCCGCAAACGCGTCGTCCTGCTCGGTTCCACCGGCTCGATCGGCACTTCCACCCTCAAGGTCGCCGCGGAACTGCCCGACCGCATCGAGATCGTCGCGCTGGCTGCCGCCACCAACATTGAAAAGCTCGCCGCCCAGGCCCGTGAAACCGGCGTGAAGGATGTGGCGATCCACGATGCCACGAAGGAAGCCGCCCTTCGTTCCCTGCTCCCGGCGGATGTCCGGATTCACACCGGAGACGAGGGCCTGCTGGCCCTGGCCACCCTCGCGGGGGCCGATGTGGTCCTCATCGCCATCGTCGGCACCGCCGGTCTCCATCCGGCGCTCGCGGCCATCGAAGCCGGGAAAAACCTCGCCGTGGCCAGCAAGGAAATCCTGGTCATGGCCGGTGAAACCATCACCGCCGCCGCGACCAAGGCCGGGGTGCAACTGCTTCCGGTCGACAGCGAGCACAATGCCATCTTCCAGTGCCTGGACGGCCACCGGGGCGGCGAAAAGGAGATCTCGCGACTCATTCTAACAGCCTCGGGCGGCCCCTTCCGCACCTGGCCGGCAGCCGACCTCGCCGCTGTCACCCCGGCCCAGGCGCTGAAGCACCCCACCTGGGACATGGGGCCGAAAATCACGATCGACTCCGCCACCCTGTTCAACAAAGGCCTTGAGATGATCGAAGCCCGCTGGCTGTTCGATATTGGCATGGATCGGATCGACGTGGTGGTGCACCCGCAGAGCATCATCCATTCGATGGTCGAGTTCACTGATGGCTCGGTGCTGGCTCAGCTCAGCCGCACCGACATGTGCTTCCCGATCCAATACGCTCTCACCTGGCCGGAGCGGGTGCGGGGCGGGCTGAAACCACTGGATTTCCCGTCCCTCGCGAAGCTCGAATTCGAAGCACCGCGCACCGCGGATTTCCCCGCTCTCGATCTGGCCCGTCGGGCTGGTTTGACCGGTGGTACGCTGCCAGCGGTTTACAACGCGGCAAATGAAATCGCCGTGGATGCCTTCCGCGCCGGACGACTCCCGTTCCCCGGCATCTGGGAAACGGTGCGCCACACGATGGACGCGCATGTGGTGGACACGACAGCCACGCTCGAAGCCGTCATCGCCGCCGACCAATGGGCGCGGGGAGTGGCCATGAGCGCGATCATCGCCGCCGTCTGACCACCAGCACCACGCCACCAAGCACCATCAGCATGGCGGACGGCTCCGGCACCAGGGTGATGCCGGTGATGGACGCGATCTGGTCAGCATAGGTGGAAAGGTCCGCCGCATAAGTGGCATCGCCGAAGACCGCCGTGTTCGCGGGCTGGTCCGGATAGGTGGCGACCGCGTCGGTCATGCCGCCGAGCACCCAATTCGTGCCATCAAAGAAAAACACGCCGCCGCCGGAATCCCCCACGACTGCCTGTCCCTCGTATAGATAGGCACCGCTATCGAAAATCGTATAGAACGTCGTCAGATCGCCGTGTCCGATGTTGATCACCTGATTGATCCCGGCGATGTCATTCACGCCCCAGGTCACCTCGTTCGAGGCGGTGGTCTTGAAGCCCGCGGCGTCCGCCGGGCTGCCGGATTCCGTCCAGATGTAGTGGCCGGTGCCTGAATCAAAGGTCACGCTCCAATTCGTCAGAGACGTCTGTTGGACCTTGCCGTTCCCCACATACATCACCGGCGATCCGACGGTGGGAGCGGTGGATTTCAACGTCAGCGACGCCAAGCCCGGATCCGAGGCCAACCGGAATAAGACGATATCGGTGGACGTGCCGGACGAGGGATTGGTCAGGCGCTGCCAGGAGCCGGACTGGGTGCCATAGGAGGTGCCGCCAAAGGTGACGCTGCCGGGCAGCGATCCCGCCACATGATCGGCGGTCATCACCCAGCCGCCGCCCAGGTAGATGGCGGACGCCCCATTGACCTGCCCGATGTTATCGAATCCCGGATTTCCCGAGGGCAAACTGCTCGTCACGGTGCCCGCGGCGGTCACGATCGCCCCGGCAAACGGAGTCGCGAGGGTGGACACCACGATCAGGGCGAGGAGCGAGCGAAAAGCAGGCGGCTTCATGGGCGTTAGGAAAACAAGGTGAATATCCAACCCGGCCAAAGGACTCAAGGCATTTCCAGCGATTGACGCGGCTGCTTTCATCCGCTCCCATCCGCGCATGCCGCGCTCCGGGACCTCCACCCTTTCCTCTTATCGTTGGATTTCCGGCTACCTGATGCGCCACAAGCTGATCTATTTCCCGTCGCTGGGAGCCCTTTTCCTGACGGCGGGCCTGGCGCTGATGTTTCCCTGGTATCTCAAGGACCTCATCGGCGATCCCATGAACGCCTTCAAGAATGGCGTGGAACCGGCCCAGATCCTCGCCAAGGTGGATGGCACCATCCTGCACTTGCTGATGGTTCTGGCGGTCCAGGCTTTCATCGGCTACTGGCGGGTGCGCGGATACGTCCGCGCCGTGGAGTCCTCGCTGAACGACCTGCGCCGCGACCTGTTCCATCACCTGGTCAAGCTGCCCCTTTCCTATTTCCAGGAACAGCGGGCGGGCGCGCTCAGCAACCGCGTTTCGTCGGATCTGAGTGTGGTCCGCGACACGCTGCTCAATACGGTGCCCCAGGCGGTCCGCCAGGTGGTGATCCTCACAGGTGGCATCGCCGTGATTCTCTACGCTTCGTGGAAACTGACGCTGGTCATGCTGGCCAGCCTGCCGATCGTGATCCTGGCGGTGGCCCTTTTCGGCCGCAAGGTCCGCTCACGTTCGCGGGAGGCGCAGGATGCACTGGCCGAGGCGGGCACGGTCATTGAGGAAACGGTCCAGGGGATCGCCGATGTGAAGGCGTTCGGTAACCAATCGCTGGAAGCCAACCGCTACGACCATTCGCTGAAGCGATTCCTCACCGTCACGCTGGATGGCACCCGCACCCGTGCCGCCTTCCTGTCCTTCATCATCTTCGTCCTGTTCGGAGCGATCTCCGGGGTGATCTGGTATGGCGCACGTGAAATGGGAGCCGGCCACCTGGAGCCGAAGTCTCTGGTGAATTTCATCCTGTTCTCGATCTTCGTGGGAGCCTCGCTGGGTTCTTTCCCCGAGATCGTTTCCCAGCTCCAGCAGACGGCCGGTGCGACCGAGCGGCTGCGTGAACTGATCGGCACCGCTCCCGAACGGGAAAGCGGCCAGACGCTCACCACCATGGACGGGGCGGTGGCGCTGGAGGACGTTTCGTTCCGATATCCTTCCCGCCCGGACGTCCAGGTCCTGAACGGCCTCAGCCTCGCGGTGGCACCGGGCCAGCGGGTGGCTCTGGTCGGCCCTTCCGGTGCCGGCAAGTCGACGATTTTCTCACTCCTGTTAGGCCTGAACGAGCCGGAGTCGGGCAAGGTGCTGTTCGATGGCAAGGATGCTGCGGATTTCACCCTGGTCTCGCTGCGCTCCCACCTCGCCATCGTGCCCCAGGAGGTCCTCCTTTTCGGCGGCAGCATCCGGGAAAACATCGAGTATGGCCGGCCGGGTGCGAACCTTGAGGAAATCCAGGCCGCTGCCAAACAGGCGAACGCCCATGACTTCATCGCCGCCCTGCCGGAAGGCTACGAGACGCTCGTCGGGCCTCGCGGCACCAAGGTGTCCGGAGGCCAGCGCCAGCGTCTGGCGATCGCCCGCGCGATCCTGGCCGACCCCGAGGTCCTGCTCCTCGACGAGGCGACTTCCGCTCTCGACGCGGAAAGCGAACGCCTGGTGAACGAAGCGCTCGAGCGCCTGATGAAAGGCCGCACCAGCTTGGTGATTGCGCACCGGCTCTCCACGGTCCGCCATGCCGACCGGATTCTGGTCGTCAACCATGGCAGGATTGTTGAAAGCGGCACCCACGACGAACTGATCGCGCTGGGCGGCACCTATAAGCTGCTGGCTGAAACGCAGTTGGCCTGAGGGTCCGCCCTCGAATCATGCGACCACCGGCTTCTCTGACCGCCAGGTCATGAGCGCGATCGTGGCGAAAACGGCCGACCCGAGCACCAGCCACGGGAACATCCAGCCGAAGCAGACGAAGATCGTTTTATCAGTCCGCAGATAGACGCTGCCGCGCAGGATGCCATCGTCCATGAGCGGCAGGGCCTTGACCCGGTGCCCGCGTGGGTCGATAAACTGGGTCATCCCGGAGGAGGAGGCCACGGCGAACCAGCGGCCGGTCTCGGCGGCACGGAGGCGGAACAACTCCGCGTGCTGAAGGTGCTCGCGCGCTGACCAGGTCTTCACGTCCATGCTCGGCACCACGAAGGCCTGCGCCCCGGCATCCACCATGCGCCGCACCACTTCGGTGTAGTCGCAGTCGAAACAAATCGGAGTCCCCAGCGTGCCGAACTTGGTGACGACCGGCACCGTTTCGGTCCCGGCCACGCCGTCATCCATAAAGTGCACGGGGCGATTCTTGGCATGCCAACCCACCTCGCCAGTCGCATCCATCGTACGGGCAATGTTGTAGTGCTTCTCGTTCGGCAGCGCCTTGATCGAACCAAAGACCACGGTGGCGTTCCGGTCCGTCGCCAGCTCCATGACCTTGTCCCACTCCTGGTGGCCGGGCTTCATATCGAACGGAGCCGAATACTCCGGCCATAGTATCACGCCATCGCGAAACCCCGAGGACTCCGAGGCGGATCGATACGAACTGAAATCCGAATTTTCATTCTGCACTGCCAGCACCGCCACCGGCTGTCCTGCTTCATAGATCGGGGATGGAAAGGGCGTCATCACCAGCGCCAGCACCGGCAGGCCGGCCAAGCGCCATTTCGTGCGGCCGAACACCACGAAGGCCGCCATCAGCACCACCACGAATCCCACGCCATAGACGCCCACCACCGGTGAAAGCCATGTGGGACCCACCGCCATCCCCGGCGTCATCCAGGGAAAGCGGAGATAAAACCATTCGCTGCGGAAGTACTCGATGCCGCTCCAGGCCGCCGCCACATACAGGGGCAGCCACCAGGCGAGAGGATGCTTCTTGCTCGACCATCCGATCAGCCCGCAGGCCAGCCCAGGGAACAGCGCCAGGATGAACCAGAGCACGATCGAAAGCTGATGGAACGGCATCCACAACCACGACAGGGCGATCACGAACAGCGCCAGCCCATGCACGACTCCCAGTCGGACGCCCGTTTTGAAGCCAGCGCCACGAACGGCCAGAAACAACAGCGGCCACACCACGAACACCAGCAACGACCAGGAAAACGGAGGAAACGCGAACACCGCAATGGCACCCGAGACGAACGCGAGCAGAAACCGGAGCGGTGTATTCATGTGACTCATGAGCTTGTTAGACAAACCGATACACCATGATGACGGTTCTGACCAGCAGAGGCTGGAATGGACCAGGTTTCACTCGCCCGGCTTTTGGCGACTTTTTACCCGCCGAGGTAACTCATCTCCGCCTTTGGCTCGATCGTCCCTCCCTGCCCACGCAGTTCCGAATACCGATCGGACCGATCCTGCCAGATGCCTCCCAGCATCGCGGCGATCACGTCGTTTCCAGCTCCGCCACGGACCAACGCCTTGAGGTCATGGCCGGCTCCCGAGAACAAGCAGGTGAAGAGCTTTCCCTCGGCAGAAAGTCGCAGGCGGGAGCAGTCTCCGCAAAACGGCCGGGTCACCGAGGCAATGATCCCGATCTCCCCCGCCCCGTCCGCGTGTTGAAAACGCAGCGCCGTCCCACCGTTGCGACCGGCAATTTCGACGAAGGGAAACTCCCTTGAAATCATTTCCACCATCTCCTGCGCCGAGACGACCTCCCGGAGATTCCATCCGTTGGTTTCGCCTACGTCCATGTATTCAATGAAACGCATGGTCACTCCGCAGTCCCTCGCCCAGCGGACCAGTGGCAGAACCTGGCCCTCGTTCGCGCCGCGCTTGACCACCGCATTCACCTTGACCGGCAGACCAAACACCCGGGCCGCCTCGATGCCGGCCAGCACCCTCGATACATCGGCTCCGGTTCCGTTCATCCGTCCGAAAATCTCCGCATCCAGCGCATCCAGGCTGACCGTTACCCGCTTCAGCCCCGCCAGCGCCAAGGCCTCCGCGTGATGGGCCAGCAGGACCCCATTGGTGGTGAGTGCCAGATCCGCGCCGCCGGGTATGCTGGCCAGCAGGCCCACCAGATCCTCAATGCCCCGCCGCAGCAGGGGCTCGCCACCGGTGAGCCGCAGTTTCGTGACACCCGCGCCCACCGCGATTCCGGCGATCCGATGCAGTTCTTCAAACGTGAGCAGTTCCCCCTTCGGCAGGAACACGTGGCCCGGGCCGAACAGATCCGCTGGCATGCAGTAGCCGCAGCGGAAATTGCAGCGATCCGTCACCGAGATCCGCAAGTCCCGCAGCGGGCGGTGAAGTCGATCCAGCAGAGTCATCTCTCCCTATCCATAGCACCTCACCGGCCAATTTCGTCCTCAAATGTGGACGCTGTTTCGTCCGGCCTGCGTTCCTTCAGGAATCTCTCCCACTCCTCCTCTGAATCCACATCCGAACCAGCGGGAAACTCCACCAAGCGCACCTTATCCGGATGGGTTCCGGCAATGACCTTCGCGCCGCGATCGCCCTTCAACTCCGCCAATTCCGCAAAATGCTCACGCCCGAACACCGCAGGAGGCCCCGTCGCACCGCCGGCGTCGCTGAGCGCGATCGAGACACCGCCAGGCCCGCAGGCACCCAGTAGTTCCTTCAACAAACCCACCTCCACCCCCGGTTGGTCGCAGAGCATGACGAGCACCGCCTCCAGGCTTGGATCGGTTTCCTGCATCCGGCGCATGCCGGCGGCCAGCGAGCTTCCCATTCCTTGTTCCCAGTCCGCATGAACAAGTGTTGTCACGCTCCCGGCGCAGGGCCGGGCCAGGATTTCGTCCGTGCGGGCACCAAGCACGCGCAGCACCGGCTCACAACCCGCTTCACCCGCCAGCCGGCAGGCCCGGTCGAGCAGGCTCTCGCCGTCGAGCTCCAGCAGTTGCTTGGCACGGCCGAAACGGCTGGCCCGGCCAGCGGCGAGAATGATCGCTCCGATTCTGCTTGGATTCACGGAAGTCATGGTCGGAAAAATACAACAATGGGTGCGGGAAACCGGCTTCCCTGCAGGGGGAGAATCTTCAATAACCCATCGCAGTCCAACCTTCCCGCATGAAACTCCCCATTCTTCCCGCCGCCGCCGTGATTTGTCTGGTGCCTGTTTCGTTGCTGCGAGCCGAAGGACCGCTGGTCGTGGTGCTGGATCCGGGGCATGGCGGCAAGGACGAGTCGGTGAAGACCGGCAATGCCCAGGAAGGCGATGGAGCGGCCTGGAACAACGCGACCTCGGCGACCCTCCATCTTCTCGAAAAGGATCTCACTCTCAGCTATTGTCAGGCGATCCTGCGCAAGATCGAAGCCTCGCCGGAGGGCCAGCAGGGAAAATGGAAAGTGGTGATGACCCGCACGGCGGATGTCCACGTCAGCGCGATGGAGCGCGCAGCGGTCGCGGTGCGCGAAGGTGCCGCCATCTTCCTGAGCGTCCATTTCAATACCTCGGAGCACCACAACGCGGTCGGCACCCGGGTATTCTATGTGGCCCCACAGCATCCGAAATGGGAATATTTCCATTTCACCAATCCCTACGCTGATCGCGACAAACGATTCGCCACCATCCTATGTGACCAGGTAGCTGACGCATTCAAGTCCTTCGGAGGAAGCCCCGAACATCGATCGGTGACCGACGATGCTCAGGACCGTCGCGACGGCTTGCGCAACCTTGGATACGCCCGGCAGGACACGTCCCTTCACAACTGCGCGGTGGCGCTCGTCGAGCTGGAATTCATCGACAATCCCACGGTGGAGGACTGGCTGCTCGCCAATGACCATCGCACCACAACCGAAGAAGCTACGGCAGATGCCGTAGTCAGCACCCTGCGCATCTGGACGGCGCTGTCACCTGGGCAGCGGGGAGAACAGGAGAAGGCGCTGAAAGCCCCACATTGAAATCCGTTTCCTACACCGCGGCGGGTAGGTGAATCGCGCCCGCGCGATCACGGAGGAACCCGCCTGAGCATCCGGCGAGCGCCGCCTGAATCTCACCGACGATGGCGAGCGCGATCACGGAAGGATGTCCGCCGCCAAGATCAAGACCGACGGGACCATGAAAGCGGGCCACGTGTGACTCGTCTTCCAGCAGGCCGCATTCGCCCAGTTCCGCCAGCAGCGTCTCGCGGCGCCGCCTTGATCCCAGCAAACCGAGGTAACCGTAACGGTGGGGAAAGACTTGCTTCAAGTAGGCAAGATCGGTGGCCAGGTGGTGGGTCATGATCAGCACGGCGGTGCGTTCATCCGGAACAAAGCGCTCCACCACTTCATCCGGTGGACATATCAGCAATTTTTCGCCATTTACCGGACGAAGGTCCTCCGCCACGCGGGCATCCCGCAGCAGCCGGTGACGCTCCCAGCCAAGCAGGGCGGACATCTGGAGCACCGGGGCCATGTCGGACGTCCACCCGATCGCCAGCAGACGCACCGGCGGCTCGACGACTTCGACGAGCCCGCCTGCGGCTGGGCCTTCACCTTCGAAAAACGTTCCGTGTTCCATCGAGGTCACCAGTCGGAAAGTCTGACGCTCCTGCAAGCGGTCGGCGATCCGTCCGAACAGCGTGTCCGGCTCAATGGCTTCCACAAACACCCGCAGCACGCCCGGACAGCCGAAGTGGGGGCGGGTATCG
>Ga0265327_10002116_pt1 | contig 21982 bp, 11 predicted proteins | sample 41621metaG_FD_202089 | JGI IMG/M metagenome (GOLD analysis project Ga0265327, IMG submission 202089) | Rhizosphere microbial communities from Carex aquatilis grown in University of Washington, Seatle, WA, United States - 4-16-21 metaG | ecosystem: Host-associated > Plants > Roots > Rhizosphere...
CTTGCCGGACAATTAGCTTCACCTCACAGCCTTGCTTCTGAGCCGCCGCTTGAAACCGCTGGGACTGGTCGAGCGGCACCAGGGTATCCGCGTCGCCATGTATAATCAGGATGGGCGGCAGGTTCGAGTGGATATAGTAAATGGGAGACAGTTCATGACCAGTGACTTTCCAGATGGCTAGGTTGGTAGATTGTGAACCAAATGCCTGCACAAAGTCTTTCGGCGGGCCGCCGTTGCCGGCGTTTTCCGTTGAAGCCCCAAGATTTAACAGGTCGGTTACGGGGAAAAATATCGCCACGGCTTGCACGGCGCTGCTTTCGCGGTCAACGGGGTCTGCGGCCTCGGTCGCACCAGATCCGCCGCGCGTAGCCAGCATTAAGCTGAGATGACCTCCAGCGCTCCCGCCAGTCACACCCAGACGCTGCGGATCAATGCCGTAGTCATGCGCATGATACCGGATGAACCGCACGGCGCGGTTTACCTCCGCCACAATCTCCGTGACCGTAGCCTCAGGTTGGGAGACATGATAAACCGCGAATACCGTGTACCCGTGACGCAGCAGCGGCGCGGCAGCCCATACCGGGAAGGCACCGGCGGTGGCAGACTTCCAGCCGCCACTCACCATCACCACGACTCCCAAACCGTTGGTGTGGCCGGGGCGTAATATATCCATGCTCAGGCTCTGGGTTTGTTGTTGACCGTAAACGATGCCGTCGATCCGCTCACAGTGCGGGTGCAGGTATAGCCAGAGCGAAGCGACAGACACGCCAACCAGGACGATGACCGCCAACACAACCAGCAGGAGTCGTTTAAGAGCCTGTCTGAAAATTGCGCGGGGCGCTGCGGCGAGGGATTTTGGCTGTGGGCAAGGCGGCGAGGGAGGAGTATCCCCGCAGCGGGCTATGACGACCGAGCCAACGCCGCGCACAGCCAAAAGAGCCGCCGCCCGGAGGGTTTTTGAGCAAAGTGCCGACTGGCTTCGTTGCTCCTCGGTCGAAGACCCATGAAGGGTATTCTCCCTCATCGCGCCTCGCCATTCAGCACTTTGCTCAAAAACAGCACCCCACGGAATTTTTAGACAGGCTCTGAGGATGCGGCGCACTTTCATAGCGATACTCGGCAAAGTGTTCGCGAGTGGCCATGAATTCACAACGCTTAAATTCGATCAGGGCGTGTCTTTCAAATTCTAGAGTGCCCCAACAGATACGCAGGATCTAAACTGGCAACGACTTTTTTGCCACATTTCCATGCACTAAGCGCTCAACCGCGGCAATAATTTGGCGTGCTTAATAATTCTATCAACATAGCCTTTCCAAACGATGCGTATTCGTGAATATCAAACCGAGCTTTGGTTGCCCCTCCCGCCCGAGAAAATATTTCCGTTTTTTGCGGATGCGTTGAACCTGGAGGTCCTCACGCCGCCGTGGTTGAACTTCAAGGTGCTCACGCCAACGCCCATTACCATGCACGAAGGCACCTTGATTGATTACAAACTACGTGTACATGGCCTGCCGGTGCGCTGGCGCACGCGCATCAATCTATGGCAGCCGCCGCACCGGTTTGTGGATGAGCAACTGCGCGGGCCGTATCGCCAATGGATTCACGAGCACACATTTGAGCCGCAGAACGGCGGCACGCTCTGCCGCGACATCGTGCGCTACTCCGTGTTGTTTGATTTTCTGGTGCATGACCTGTTTGTCCGGCGCGACGTGGAAAAGATTTTTCGATTTCGCAGCGAGGCCTTGAAGCGATATTTTAGAGCTTTTGAAGAAAAACTGTAGCCGGTTTGGAGCGAGGATTTTTAAAGCTGGACGAGGCTGAGCGAAGGCGCAGGTTCAAGGAACCCTGTAACTGAGCGAAAACGAAGTCCAGCTTTAAAAAGACCGCTGCCTGCTCCCGCACACCAAACGGCTACAGTTTTTCTAAAAATGCTCTAACAGCACCAAGTCGCAACCAGCTTAAAACACTGGGTTTTTACTTCCAGTTGCCGATGAGAATAAACGGGGCCCAGTAATACGGATGGGCGAAGGGACGTTGCGGGTCCACTTGAAAATCCGTCGTGCTGGCGTTGGCGGGTGTTTCCGGGCGAAAACCGCGGGCATCTGCCGTCGCACCCGGCGCAATCAACTTTGAGCCGTTGAGCAGTTCGAGTTGCGCCTGGCGCAGGGCCTCGGATTTGAGCGTGCCGGCTTCCGCCTGGCGCAGCCGGTAAAATTCGCGCATGAGTTGCTGGGTGCTTTCGTCGGCCACCGGCCAGAGCGAGGCCAGCACGGCCTCGGCACCCTGTTGTTGCGCGAGCACGGCAAAGCCTTCCACCTCCTTGCCATTGGCATCTTCGCCGCTGGTGGCGGTGTCACAGGCGGACAAGGTCAGTAATTCCACGCCTCCAAAAATATCGGGCAGGTCCTTGATCCGGTCGAGCGTGAGATGGCTGCCATCGCCCAACAACAGGAACGAGGTCGTCTCGTTGCCGGGCCGGAATTGAAAATGGCTGGCGATATGCACGAGCGGATAATGATTACGCAGAAATGAAAACATGCTTTTGGCCGTGAAATTTTCATCCATGAGCACGGTGCCGGACAGGATGGCCCCCGGCCCCGGCGCGTTGGTATCGTGAATGATACCCTGCAATTCCTGCTGCACACCTGGCAAAGCCATAAAGCGTTCGTGGGCCTTGGAAACCCCCAAGCCCAACCCGTTCCAATTGGTACTGACGGTGTCCTTGAGCCGGGCCTCGCTGCCCAAGGTAAACATCACGTTGCAATAACGTTCCACGAGGTAATGCTGGCCGTCATAAAGCGCGGCCACGGGCACATAACGCAGCACGCCATCGAGCGACCACATCAAGGTTTTGGCCCTGGCACCTTTCAACTCGGGCTCGATGGGCGCAACGAGAATTTTATAAAGCTCCTGCGCCAGCGGCCTGGGGTCCTCGTGCGGATTATTCAAGGCTTCCCGGAAATCCATGATTTTCCGGTTCAAGTCGGCCTGGTTAATATCATATTCCGCCGCCGTTTGAATATCCGGCGTAATGAGGATAACGTGATATTTATTTTCGCAAACCACGGTGTACAAGATCACGGCCCCGGAACCGAGTTCGCGAAGCGTGCCCTTGAGCGCCCGGGCCTCGTTCACGATTTTGACCTCATCCCGGATTTGTGGTTGCGCGGCGGCTTCCTGATTGATGGCGTTGAGTTGTGCTTTAAAATCGTGGTTGGCCTTTTCGATTTCACCTTCCAATTCATCCAGCCGTTTGTCCTCGGCGGCGGTGCGCCCGGTCTTGGCCTGCAACGCGGCAAACTCGGCGCCGAGGGCGGTGACGGTTTCACCGCTCTGCTGGTATTGCTTTTCCCAGCCTTCCTCCTCCGGCCTGAACTCGGCGCGTGCGTTCTGCGCGGTGGTTTGGGTGCTGTCGCGGCGGATGAATTCAAAATATTCATCCTCCTTGAGCATGTTCAAAATACGTTCAGCCTCGGTTAACCGGTTCGCGCAAACGAGCAGGTCCGCCAGTTTGCGATAGGTGCTCTCGTGCGAGGCCAGGTAACCCTTCTGGATTTCCTTGTCCATGGTCTGGAGGTTGCCGCGAATTTCCTGGTAAACATTCACCGCCTGCTTGCCGTAGAAGATGGCGAGGCTGGGTTTGTTTGTTTTCCAATAATTCATCAAGGTATCAAGGGTGTTTGCCTCCATGGGCCGGTCCTTGACCTGGCGCAGAATGGCGAGGGATTGTTGATAACATTGCAGGGCTTTGTCCCGTTTGCCCTCCGTCTCGTAAGTGTAACCCAGGTTGCGCCAAACGGAGCCATCGCAATCGCGCGTGGGCGGGCTGCGCTTTTTATAGTGCTGCCCGACCAAGGCCCAGCGATAGCATAAAATGGCCTTCGTATGCTTGCCTTCGGCTTCGTATTCAGCGCCGAGTCGGTTGAAACACCAATCCACCGCCGTGCCATTGCGGAAGATGGTGTAGTACAGCGTGGCCCGGATGTAATCATGAATGGCCTGCTTGTGCTGGCCAAGCGAAGTGAATGTCTGGCCCACATGGTCGTAACATACGGCCACATCGTTTAAATCCGGCACCTTCACCGCCGGGAAAAATCGGGTGCCGGAATAAATCGGTTGCATCGCGAGCGCTTGCTTGAAGTAAGCCAGCGCCTTGTCCCGCTGGCCGAGCGTGTAATATTCCGCGCCCACGGCATTCAGCATGTGCCCGGTCAAACGGTCGAGCTTGTACTGCTGATAAATCGCGAGCGCCTGCTGGTAATACTGGAGGGATTTGCTGTACTGATTCAGCGCATCGTACGCGGCTCCCAAGCCGGCAGAATCATCGGCCTGGCCTCCGGCATTGCCGGCACGTTGATGAACCACCATGGCCTGCTCAAAACAATCAATGGCTTTCTCGCGCTGATTCTCGCGTTGCAGATATTGCCAGCCCATGAGATCGAGGCAATAGCCCTGGGCATTGAAATTGGTCATTTTGCGGCTGCAATCAAGCGCCTGTTGCAAATGGGGTATCGCCTGCTCGGTATGACCGCTCCAATTATCGTACCAGACCAGCGTATCGCAATCTGATACGACCTTGTTGGGCAGATGAGCCAGATCGATTTTAAGAACGTCCTCAAATTGACGGTGGCCGCCGCTGGCACTGCCCACAAATCCAAATACGCTGGCGCAAAAAACGTGGCCATCTCTGCGGGCACTCGCACAACCCGTCAGCCAGAGGCATAAGCAGAAAAAGAAAATAGCCCGCACCTTGGGAAGCCGCTTACCAAACATCTGTAAGGCCCCAAATCGACATGCGGGTGACCAGTTCATAAGCCGTTGCAAGGTCCACTAATGACTTTCGTTAGAGTATTCCGTCAGGGGACCAAAGCAAATTTATTTCGGGCAGATAAGCGCTGGCTGGTCACCTCGCGATGGGATGTATCGCTGGAATCAATCCACGGCGGCGGCTGTTGAGTCGTGAGCCAGCGATTGGTGACTGTGTCCGCAGGCTGCCGCCGAACTTGAGCTCATTCGGCCGCGGACTTCTTTGCCGGAGCAGGCGCTTTTGCCGGGGTACTTTGCTGGGGCGTATTGACCTGCACGTTGTTCTGATGAATGGCCAGCGGCAGCGGCACCAGCGCGCTGAGAATATTTTTGGGAACACCAGCCACCGCGTTGACCATGCTCGGGCGGTTGCGTTGCAGCGATTGCACCATGCCGTTAACCAGCGTCACCTTGGTGGACGTGGTCACGAGCGGGATGCGCGCGAGTGGCAGGCAATAATCATGGAAGTCGTCCGGCAGAAAAACAATCTGGGTCGTGGGTTGTTGCTTCTGGGATATGGGATGGCGGCCCTCCTTGTAAAGCGTGGCCGAGACTGTCACCTGATGCGGTATGGACGTGCGGACCATGATGCCATCATAGTTGCCGTGGTTGCCGTTGGCCGGACCGTTTCCGCCCGGTTGCGGTTCAAGCTGGTTGATGCGCTTGAGTTCAATGACGAACTTGGCGTAAAGCCGGTGATTTGATGAATTCGGTCCGGTATTTTCACCACCCGTTTTCGCCAGGGCGCTGTCGGGTTCCACCAGATAATAAACCTGGGTGGGCTGATGCGGGTCCACCATGAGCGAAAATGACGAAGAAAAAGCGTGGTTGGTCGCGTCTTCATAGTCGGCCTCTTCCTGTTTCTCTTGCGCCGCCAATTCTTCAGGAGACAGGTTGCCGCGACCGGCGGTGGCGGAAGGCAGCACGCCCACGTTGGCTCCAAATGTCATCGCGGCTTCCGCTCCCGCAGCGAGATTTGCAACCGCCGTCATGCTCTCATCCGTGGAACTGGCGCTGGCGGATTGCAGCAGGCCTGTCATGGGGTCCACGCTCAAGGTAATGTCGTCGTCGAACAGCACGTTCACCTTGCGATCCACCTCATAGCAGGCGGTCGGGTCGGCTTCGATCAACGGGGTTATCTTGGGTTCCCAGCCGGGAATCAGGATGTTCCACGCCGCCGAAACCTGGACCTTGCCGCGCGGCAAATAATAGCGCATGCACGTCAACGGATTGGAGGCATCGGGGAGCGCAGTTTCCTTGTGGGAGGTGACAATGGAGCCGCAGCCACAGAGAACGCCCGTGACGGCCAGTATGGCAAACACACGATAGGGTTTCATAATGATCTGACCAGCTTTGGCGAGAATAGAAAGACCGCCAGCTCACCGCAATAGTTTAAATTTTCTTCAAGCGAACCATCTCATTTTCTAAAGCTGGCTGGCCGTATTTAATCCAAAGTGCTGTTCAGTTTGCCTTGGGCTGGCTGCGAATACTGATTCTTTGGATGGACCAGTCCGTGGGAACACCGGTCGTGGCGTCGCGATTGGGCGAGCCAATGTTTTGTAACAATTGCTGCAATGGGTTGTTGTCGCCTGGGCCACGCGTACGCACGCCGTCGCTGTTCAGTTGATCCGGGGCTGGGATGGGTTCGGTACTGGTAAGTAACACGTAGGTATCCACCCCGAAAGGAGCTTGCACCGTTAACAGCTTTGGTGCATTCGGATTTCCCAGGCTGATTTCCCTGGGGGCCAGCGTTTGATGCGGGTCAACCGGCGAATACGGCAGTCGATTGCCAACGTTTCCCTGCGCCATGGTTGGATAAAGCAAAACTGTTCTTCCCCAACTATCACTGGCCAGCACATAAATCCACTGCGGTTGTACGCGGTCCAATTCCGCGCCGGCATCGGCCACCAACTCGAAACCGTAAGCTTCGCCGTCGCTCACCCGGTCGCCGGTTGCTTTGGTCTGTCCGGTCAAAGGATTACGCAGCATTAAATGATACGGAAAATAACCCGAGCTGCCGTGGGCCTGGAGCGTGAGCCAGGCCTTTAGCCGGCCGGTGTGTACAGCGGCTTCGGCCAGTTGTCTGGCGGCCTGAGCACTTGCGCTCGCCCCGCCGTCGAGGGCAATCCAGTCGGTTCGAATGGGCAGCGATACCAATTGTGTGTCGGCTTCGCTGGCGTTGGGGCGAATCCAGCAATATTCGATTGCCGTTCCATTCCAATGTCCCGCCAGCCAGTAGTTCGCATCGATATTAGAGGCGACCGCTTGGACAGAGTTGGTAAGGGCATCCTTTCCGAGTTTCATTTCGCGCGATAATTCCACTGGCGCGGGAAGATTCACAAATAATTTCGGCTTGCCGCTGCCGGTGGTATCGAGTTTTTTCAGCACGTCCTGCGCCCGCCATTGTTTCCCCAACGCACCAACCCCGGAAAGCGTCCAGCCGGTGGCATCCCAGCCAAGCACGTTGCTGGGCGTCATGGCCGCGGGATCATCCACCCATTGAATTTGACTGGAACCGCGCAACACCTCCAGTTCCGGTGCCAATTTTTTTAACGCAGCAGCCGTCAAGCTGCAAGGCGGCAGCCAGACCCGCAGCGAGGCTGCGGCAGGATAAACCCAGCGGGTCACTTCAAATAGGTCGCCGCTTTGAACCGCTTTGAAATTACCAGCCGTGACTTTGCCCGTTGCCGTGGCAAAGCCATCCACGGTAACCACCTCAATGGTAATAGGCGACTGGTTGGTGCTTTCGCCCAACCTCGGAAGCCGGCGCAGTTCGCAGCCCAGTTGCAAACCAATGGCCTGGCCGCCCCGCAAGGTGATGAGGCCCGTGTCAAAGTCACTGGCCAACGCCGCCACCACCATGCCGCTGGCGGCGACGCTTGTGCCCAAGCCCAGCAATGGTTTTTGCCGGCGTTCGGTGATACCCGCCAGCACGGGAATCTGCCCGGAGATTTCCGTTTGCAGGAGCATTTGCGTGGTCAGGAATAATTGTTCCGCCGGTGCCTTCGCGGGTGTGCTGGATAAGGCCTTCAGCAACGCCACGGTAAAGGCGCCGTGCGGGGTAAAATGTTCGTCATGCCACTCCGACGCGATTTGATAATCCTGGGCGGCGGAGAAAATCAATGCCCCGCGTTCCTCGGGAGGCAGGCCCGCGTCCGGCGGGTCTGAAATCACCTGCGGGTCCGGCGGCAAATCGCGGCCAACCAGCCCCGCGGGCAGGCCGCGGGCGATGGTGCCGCTGTGACAACTATCAAATACCGCCGTCAATTTCACGCCTTTGTCCAAGGCCCGGTTGAACAGCCTGGCCAGTTCCTTGTTGCGAATATCCGGTGCGCCAGCCGCCGAATCCGCCGGCACAATGGTGGAATCCATGAGGGACGGTTTATTGCTCTTGAGGTTTCGCACCTGTGAACCGTGACCGGCATAAAAAAACACGCACACATCACCCGGTGCGGCTTCGTCAATCAATCGCTGCTGGATTTGGGATAAAATTTCCGCCCGCCTGGCCTCGCTTTCCAGAAGCACATGCACGTTGGCGGGGGCAAATTGAAAACGCGCGATCAACACCTCGCGCAAGGCTGCCACATCATTGACACAGCCGGAAAGATTGGAGTACGACGTGCGGCCGGAAGCGGAAGTGGTCTGCGCCGCTGGCGTGTAGGTGTTGATGCCTACCAGCAGGGCGCGACAGGTCTGGGCCCAAGTTTCCCCGGCTTGGAGGCAACAAACCAACAATGCAGCGATCGAAAAAAGCCTCGTATGGGTGCATTTCAGCACGAGGCCATCTTCTAACGAAAGCCCGGCCAATCGTCAAACGAATAGCAAAACCTGCGAGCCAAAGACTTAAACGGCAAGGCTGCTCAAGTTGGAAACGAGCGGCTGCGATTCGCCGTACTGTTCGCGCCAGAGCTGAAGATGGTCGGGTGTCAGCCGGAGCAGTTTCAACGCATACAGGCAGGTGTTACTCTCCAGCGCGGCGGGATTTTCCATGCCATGACTCACGGCATTGCCAAGGGTTACGCCCGCCACGAATGTTTCAAACCGCCCGGACTTGCGCGGGTCATGGTGAAAACGCACGGCGTCAATCAGCGGCAGGGGTAATTTCCATTTTTCGAGCAGGAGCGCCCCCACCTCGGCGTGGTCCAGGCCATATATGAGCGCTTCCTGTTGCAACGCGGCAGCGTCGGACGGGCCGTAAAAATTACACGTCTCCTGGGAACGCGACTGCGCCAGGATCACTTTGCCGATGTCATGTAACAGCCCCGCCGTAAACAGGGCATTGGCATCCAGCCCGGCTGATTCAGCCACCAGCTTGGTGGTGAATGCCGCGGCAACGCTGTGCTGCCACAGCCGCTGCGAATCAAGGCGCGAAACCGCAAAGCCGCCGAAACAGCCGTTGCCGTAAATGGCTGCGGCCAGCATGTAAACCGATTTAAAGCCGGCCCGGTTGATCGCCTCGGCCACCGTGCTCACCGGCTCGGAGGAACCAAACACCGCGTTGTTGCAGATGCGCAACAAACTGGCGGTGAGGTTGGGATCCAAAGAGATGGATTCGGCGACACTGTCGAGGTCGCAATTGTCATCTCCCAATTGATTCAACAGATCAAACGATAATGGCGGCAATTTGATCCGCTCCAGCAACGATTCGATGTTTTCCCTCATAATAATCTTTGGTTAAATGCGCACGGTTGTGGCCGGCTCAGACGTGACGGGCAACCGGGAATGATTGCCGTTTCGCGAATGCGTGTGGCCATTGTTGCCGCCGCGCAGGTTGAGGGTAAAGCCCTTGGCTTCGACATGAATACCCACCAACCGGTTAAGCTGGCCTACCGTTGCCCGGAGTGTCTCTGCCTGGGCATTGAGTTCCTCGCTGGCGCTGGCGCTTTCCTCGGCACTGGCGGCAGTGTTTTGGGTGACTCTATCCATCTGCGACATGGCGGCGTTTACCTGGGCAATGCCCTGGCTTTGTTCCGTCGTGGCACCGGCAATCTCGCCCACCAATTCGTTGAGCTGGACGATACGACTTTGAATTTGCGTAAAACTTTCCGCCACGGCCGCGCTGATGGCAGCGCCGTCATGGCTTTTTTGCACGCTGTCCTCAATTTTCACGGCCGTTTCGCGGGCGGCCTGCGCACATCGCTGGGCCAGATTGCGCACTTCATCGGCCACCACGGCAAAACCGGCGCCAGCTTCGCCAGCGCGGGCGGCTTCTACGGCGGCATTCAACGCGAGGATATTGGTTTGAAAGGCAATTTCATCAATGCTCTTGAGGATTTTCTTGATGTCTTCGCTGGCGGCTTTGATGCCCCCCATGGCCGTCAGCAAATTTTGCACCTGCTGGGCGCCGGCATTGGCAGCCACGCTGGTCTGACCGGCGGCGTCCTTGGCCGTATGGGCATTTTCGGCATTCCGCTTGGTCATGCTGGCCATTTCTTCCAGCGAAGCGCTGGTCTCTTCCAGGGAAGCCGCTGATTCACTTGAACCCTCGGCCAGGGTCTGGCTCGCGGCAGAAACTTGTCCGGCGGCTGACGCCGTCTGGCTTGAACCATCGGCAATTTGCCGCGCAATGGACCGTAACACCTTGCTGATGGAGGTCACAATCCAAAGACTGCCCACCATGCCGATGAACAAGCCGCAGATGCCGGTGATGATCAGAATCTGGATGTCAGCCTTTACTTGCGTGGCCAGTTCCGCCCCGCGAATATTACCCTGTGAACAATTATATTCCATGATTGTGGTGCCAGCCTTGGAATATGCCTCATAGGCGGGCATCAGGGATGAAATCATGAAATCAGCCGCCGCCGGCACGTTCGTTTCCACCAACGCAAAGTAATGCACCCGGCGCTGGCGAAATTCCTCGCGGGCGGCCTTGAAGGTTTCAAAGTTGGTGCGGTCTTCCGCCTCGTAAATGGTGGCTTCGTAATTGGTGATGGTCTGGGCAATTTTCGCAACCGTCGCATCCATTTCCGCCCGGAGCGCCTGGCGTTGTTCCGGAGACTTGGCGGACAGCAACAAGCAACACCGAATCTGGTTTTCGGCCTGGTACGAATTCAGGCGACCGGCGGCAATTACGCCGGGCAACGAATCTTCCACGATACCATGGCTGATTTTGTTGAGGCGAAGAATGTGGAATACCGCAAATACACTGATGATAGTGATAATCAAACACAGTGCGCCTGTGCCCAGCACGATGCGCTTGCCAATGGTCAGATTTTTCATGTTAAATTTAAAAGGTAATTTCCGTTTGGCTTTAAGTAATAATTTCGGGGGAATATCAGATGGCCGGATTGGTTGGCGCGAGGGCAATGGTTGCCGCCGCGTCCGCAGTCAATATTTGGTCAATATCCAGCAAGGTTTTCACCGTGCCCCGGATTTTGGCCATGCCAAGGATATAGTTGGTATCCAGCCCGGCACCAAAATCAGGCGCCTCCTCGATTTCCTGGCCGGTGATTTGGACCACTTCTTCCACACCGTCAACTATCATGCCCATGTCCTTGCGACCACCGCTGGCAGCGGTGGTTTGCACTACGATAATGCATACCAAATCGCCAGACACACCCGCCGGAAGCTCAAACTTGCACCGTAAATCCACCACAGGAATGACCTTGCCCCGTAAATTGATGACGCCTTTGACATGCGGCGGCAGTTGCGGCAACGGTGTGGGCGCAGTAAAACGAATAATTTCGCGCACCCGGATCACCGGCACGCCGTAGGATTCCCGGCCGAGCAGAAAAGTAAGATATTTTCCCGCCAGCGAAGACATCGCCGGCCGGCTCCCAGTTTGAGCAGTATTTTTTGACATTTTAAATCCGCGTCCTGTTGCAGGCGCTACCGATTAGTGCAAAGAAAAAGGCACAACGGAAAGCCATCAAAAAATGATGGTTCCATTGTGCCTTCACCTGACAGGCCCAACGTCCTGCCCGAAAAAAGCGCCCGACTCATTAAGAGTCAATCCAGCGGGTTTATCGGTAAAACACCCGGTAACTTGAGAAAAATTTCGTGGAATTTTGTGCGGTATATCAAAATTCTCACTCCTGCCTGGTGATGGCAGTTTTGGCTAGAACCGCCTGCACCGTCTCAATCAGGACATCAGCGGTAAACGGCTTTTGCAGGAAGCTGCGGATGTTGGGCGCGCCAAAGTTGTTGGCGGCCTCGGTACCACCATAGCCAGAAGCCAGGACAATTGGCAGGTCGGGCCGCATGGTTTGCAAGGCCTTGGCCAGTTCCGCGCCGTTCATCCCCGGCATGGTCAGGTCAGTAATGACCAGGTCAAAGGAGGTGGATTTATTTTGGATCAAATCCAAGCCGCTGGCGGCAGAGCCGGCAACCGTGGTGTGATACCCGATGCGTTGCAGAAATTTTGCCGCGACGCTCATCAGTACCGGCTCATCATCCACGAGCAGGATATGCTGGCCGTCTCCGCGCGGGAAGCTCTTGATTTTGGGCACCACCACCTCGGGAACAAGTTTGGCACTGGCCGGGAAATATAAATGAAACGTAGTACCCCTGCCCTGCTCGCTCTGCGCAAAAATGGCACCTTCATGCGCCTGCATGATGCCGTGGGCAACCGCCAGCCCGAGCCCCGTGCCTTTGCCCTGGGTCTTGGTGGTAAAAAATGGCTCAAAAATACGCCGGAGCGTGGGCGTATCCATGCCCGCCCCATCATCCCGGATGGTCAGATGCACATAAGTTTCCTCGCGCAAATTGGGATGAATGGCCGCGGCGTTGTGTTTAAGCGCCACGGTTTTCTGGGCAAGCCAGATGGAGCCGATACCATTGGGCATGGCATGCCAGGCGTTCACGCAAATATTCATGAGCACCTGGTGTATCTGCGTGGAATTGCCCAGCACCAACGAATTATCTCCCGCAATGTCCAGGTGCAGGGCCACGGAAGGCGGCAGCGTTTTGCGGATGGCGCTTACGGCATCGCGCACCACTGCGGCGATTTGCACCGGCCCGAGGCTTTGTTTCTGCTGCCGGCTGAAGGTCAGGATTTGTTGTACAATTTCCCTGGCGCGCCCGGCTGCCTTGAGCGATTCATCAAGGCAGGATTGCACCGGATGGTTTTCACCCAGCTCAATCCGGGCCAGTTCGCAGGAACCGGTGATGATGCCCAGCATGTTGTTAAATTCATGGGCCGTGCCGCCGGCAAGCGTGCCAAGGGCTTCCATTTTTTGCGCCTGCCGCAATTGCTCCTCAAGTTTCTTTTGCTGGCCTTCGGCCTGCTTTTGCTCGGTGATGTCCTGGTTCACGCCATAGGCTTTGACCGGGTGGCCATCAACATCCTTGACCACCATGAAACGGGTCAACATCACCCCCGTGGAACCATTCGACCGCATGACCCGCTTCTCGAACTGGCTGGTGTAATTGGAATCACTGGCTGCCTGGGCACGCTCCATTTCCTTGATAATGGTGGCGATATCATCGGGGTGAATGAATTTGCGGAGATAATCGTCCATCGGCATGGTGACTCCGCCCAGTTCGGCGGAGGAAGTGCCGTGATATTTGAGCAGGTTTTCATCGCACGTGATCTGCCGTGACGTAACGTCATATTCCCAATGAAAAAGCCGGGCCATGTCCATGGCCAGCATCAGCTTGGCCTGGTTTTCTTGCAGCGCTTCCTGTGCCCGTTTACGTTCCGAGATGTCCTGGATTTGGGAGACGAAATGACGCGGCGTTCCGTCGGGATTCCAGGTGAGCGATACATTCAGTTGAATCCAAATGGCGTGTCCCTGCTTGTGCAGGTAGCGTTTTTCCATCGCATACGTTTCAATTTCCCGTGCCAGCATGCGCCGGACGAATTCGACGTCCACGTCAAGATCGTCAGGATGCGTGATGGCTTGAAAATTCGTGGCCACTAGTTCGTCCGGGGTATAGCCGACTATCTTGCACAAGGCCGGATTGACCTCGAGCCAGCGGCCATCCGGCGCAACCATCCCCATGCCGATGGGAGAATTTTGCATGGCCAGGCGAAATTTTTCCTCGCTGATGCGCAAGGCCTCGCTCGCACGGATGCGTTCCGTAATATCGCGCACAGCCGTCATGCGCAAGGTGCGGTCGCCCAGGCGGACCATGCGGGCACGCGCCTCGGCGTAAAAGAGGGTGCCATCTTTGCGAATCAACTGGTATTCCTGCGTCAACTCGCGTCCCTGCTGGATGTTTTCATCAGCCAGCGCGCGTTTATCGGCGGTCACACAGTCGGTAAGATTGCGGCCGATCACTTCATGCCGGGCGTACCCCAGCATGTGCAGGCCCTGGTCATTCACATCCAAAATGCGGCCGTTTTCCGTGATGCAGATGGCCTCAAACGAAGCTTCCGTCAGATTGCGAAGCCGTTCCTGGCTTTCCTGCAATTCTTTCATCCGGACATTGCGTTCGTTGAGCACAATGGCTGGGATCAAGGTCATGATGATGGATATGCCCAGGAAACTTTGGATGACACCGACATACGCCCCGCTGGAGATTTGCGCGGGCGTGAGTCCCACCAGGTAATGGGTGGTCAAAAAGCCCATGAGCAGTGCAAAAATCAAATTAACCGCCGACACCCCGCGCAGGCCAAAGCGCAAGCTGGCCCACAATAAAAATGGCATCAGCCGGGATTTATACGGCGCCATGATGCCCTGGTCCATCACCAGCATATACCACGTATAAATCAACAACCCGGAAAGCAACACCACCGCCTCGATAACCCTGGCCGGCGGCAGTGCCAATTCACGCCGCGTAAGTGGTTTGCAGAGCCATGATAAAATAAACGGCGTCACCAGCAAAATCGCCAGGGCCTCGTTGCACCACCATGTCTGCCATGCGGCGGCATACGAATGGCTCATGCCCGAAGCAACCAGCGTAGCAGCACCGATGGTGGCACCCGCAGTGGTGGAAACCCCCGCCGAGAAAAATGCGAGCCCGAGAAATTCCTTGTGTGTCTCCAGGCTGGGACGTTCGCCCACAAAACGCCGGACGAGCCAGGCTCCCATCAGCGCCTCCACGGTATTGGCGCAATAGAATCCAAGGATCGTTAGAAACGGGGTTCCGTGCGGAAGATCAAAAGCCAGGTTTGCCACCAAGGCGGACAACATGAACCAGGGCCAGTCGCCCGTACGGTTCAGCAACAGCGCGGCCATGTAAATACCGGCAGGCAGCCAGAAACTCACATACGATGAGCCCGGAACAGATAAATACTGGCCTGCTTCCGCGCTGGCCCAAAATGAAACTCCAAATAAGACGACTTTTAGCCACAATGCCGGGCCAACAGGTCTGGCAACGGCAGTCATGGCAGACGGCAAATCGGTTGGCGTACGGCTGATCGACATTCGGCGGTTTTTAATACTTTTGTAACTTTATGACGGTTACAGATATGTATCGGTAATTATATCTTTAACTATAAGTATTTTGGCCGGGATGGCAATTTGCCCGGACAGCATACATTTTCGGCTCAGCGCCGGGCACTTGCACCCCTTGTGGGTAAACAAAAAGCACAACTTTGCCGTGAATTCATCATTCACAACTGAGTTGTGCCTGCTTGGCAGGCCCAAAGTCCTGCACGCAAAAGCTGCTGCCCATCCTTTGGGCCAGCCCGTTAAAGCTCATTATCGGCGATTGCCCGAAAAACTTAAATGTTTTTTTGCTGATTTTCCATTTTCCGGCCGTCGACGCCGCTCATCAAGGTTTCCAGTTCCTTGCGTAATTCACCCAGTTCCTTGCTTTTAAAGTGGTCACGGGTCTTTTGCAGGACGCTGATGGTTTTCCGGACGGCGCTGGTCAGTTCCTGGGTCTGAATCGCCTGGCCGGCACCCACTTGATCGCCGTTCTCAATCAATAAATTTTCCAATTCAACCAACCCCACCACCAAATTTCGCAGGGTCAGGTGCAAATAACTTTGCATGGCCGGACGGTAACCGGCAGCCGTGGTCTGCTGGAGCAGTTTTTGAATCATCTCAACGTCGTGGTCCCAATTTTGCAGACGTCGCCGGCTGTCGCGCAGGGTCCGCAAACTTTGCCCCTCGGCAATGGCCGACCGGAGCACGGCGCAGAGCTCTTCAAAATCCGGCGGTTTGGTGAGGTACGCCGCCACCCGCAAACGCACTGACCGCGTGGCGGTGGCCATGGAAGGATTGCCCGTCAGCAATACTACCGGCAGGCCTTCGGCAATGGACGGCACGCTTTCAATCAACTCCAGCCCGGCGTTTCCCGGCATGTAAATGTCAGACAGCAGGACATCGTAGGTCTTGCTTTTTAATTTCTCGAGCGCCTCGGGGGCCGACCCCGCATAATCGCAGGTAAAACCGGCCTTGATGAGGCGTTTGCCCAGGCCCAGGCGCAAATGTTCATCGTCGTCGGCAAAGAGAATGTTTCCGACCGTGTTCTCGGGCTGTGCAGGAGGATTCATAATGAACTGATTTGAGACCCGTCATCACTATTTCACATTCACTGGTCGTTGCAACACCTTATTGATGGCCACGGCTATCGACTGATAATCAAACGGCTTGCCCAGCAATTCACCAACCCCGTTTTCCTGGGCCTTGGCCCTGGTCAGTAATCCGCTATAACCCGAGGTCAAAATAATGGGCATGTCCGGGCGTACTGACAACACGAGCCGGGCCAGTTCCATGCCCGTCATGCCCGGCATGGTCAGGTCGCTGATCAATACGTCATAGGCGTGCGGATTTTTTTGGAAGGCATCCCAAACCGATTGGGAACTGTTGAATATCACTGGCTGGTAACCGAGCCGGTACAGGATTCGTTGCGCCGCTTCGCCCAACGCCGGCTCATCATCCACAAACAAAATGCGCTGCCCGTTACCGGGTGGAACTATGGCATCCGCTTGTTCTGGGGCCACCGGTGCTGCCAGCCCCGGTGGAAAATACAGCGTGAACGTGGTGCCCGCGCCGGGAGAGCTATCCACCGTGATCACGCCGTTATGCTCCTTGACGATGCCATGGACCACGGACAAGCCCAAGCCGGTGCCTTCACCCGGCCCTTTGGTGGTGAAGAACGGCTCAAAAATCCGCTTGGCCGTGGCTTCATCCATGCCATGGCCGGTGTCACTGACGGCCAGCCGCACATAATCGCCAGGCGTCAATTCCACATGCGCTTGCGCATCGGAATTCTCCAGCCGCACCAAATCCAGTTTCAAGGTCAGCCGTCCCGGCGTATTTCGCATGGCGTGGGCGGCATTGGTACAGAGATTCATGATGACCTGGTGAATCTGGGTTGGATTGGCCAGCACATCCGGCACTGCGCCATGGATGTCCTGCTCAATTTCAATGGTGGCCGGCAGCGTGGCCCGCAACAATTTCATCGCCTCCTTGATCACCGGTGCAAGCTGGAGGTTGGTGCGCTCATGCTTTTGCTGGCGGCTGAAGGACAGGATTTGCCGCACCAAACTCGTGGCCCGCTGGCTGGCCTTGAGCACTTCCCCCAGGTTTTCCTGCAATTCGGCATCGTGGGGATGATCCATGCGCGCCAGTTCGGTGAAGGAAATGATGGCACCCAGGATATTGTTGAAATCATGCGCAATGCCGCCGGCCAGCGTGCCCAGCGCCTCCAGCTTCTGCGCCTGCCGCAGTTGTTCCTCCAATTGCTTTTGCTGGCGTTCCGCCTGTTTTTGTTCGGTGACGTCCAGCGCAATGACCAAAACGCACTTTTCCTTGTCCACCGTTATCAGGTCAAACCAGAGCAAATGGTGGCGCAACTTCCCGGACTTGGTGCGGAAGGGCTGTTCATGCTGGTGCAGGAAGCCGTGCTCATGCAAATGCTTGATGATGCGTTTCCGCACTTCCGGGTCCGGGTACAGTTGCAATTCCAAGGCGGTGTGCCCAATGATCTCCTCACGGGTATAGCCGCTCATCCGGAAGAAGCTGTCGTTGGCGTCCAGGAATACCCCGTCAGCCAGCCGGCTCAGCGAAATGGGCACCGGACTGTTATGGAACATCCGCGAAAAACGCTCCTCGGATTGTTTCACAGCGGCTTCAGCAGTATGCCGTCTTTTTTCCTGGCCGTGAAACTCGAGCGCAAACCCAATGTCCATGGCCAGTTCATCCAGCAAGGCCAGTTCCTGTTCATTAAAGAAATCCGCTTCCTCAGCATACAAGCTGAACAGGCCAATGACCTGGCCGTCAGCCTTGAGCGGGAAACCGCCGGAGGATTTATAACCGTGGCGCAGCGCTTCGTCCCGCCACGGGGCATAGTCCGGGTCGGTCTCAATGCAGTTACAAATCATGTGCTGGCCGGAAGTTAGGGCGCGGCCGGCTGGACCTTTGATTTGGTTGGCATCGTGCAGATTTATCCTGAATGAATTGAGATAGTCAGTGCCCTCGCCGGCAACCGCCACCGGTTTCAAAATTTGGCTGGCCGGGTCCAGCAGTCCAATCCAGGACATGCGGAAACGCCCCTTTTCCACGGCAATGCGGCAGGCCGTTTCGAGCATTTGCTGCGGGTCCTTCTCGCGCACGATAGCCTGATTAATATCGCTCAAAACCGCATAGACACGGTTGAGATGCTGGATTTGCAGTTCGTTCCGTTTGCGATCGGAGATGTCGGTAACAAAACCAATGGAGGCCGGGCCATCGGGTAGTTCCACCACGGTCACCGCCACGTGAACGGCAAAGCGGGAACCGTCCTTGCGCAAAGCCACCGCCTCATAGCCCGGCGGCGCGGGCAGCCCCTGCGAACGGCGTCTGGCATATTCCTCGATTTCTGCCCGAGATTCCGGAGCCCATTGATTGCCCACAGGCTGGCCATCCAGTTCACTTGGATGGTCACAGCCGAACATTTCCTGAAACTTTTGATTGGAATAAATCCGGATGCCGTTTCGGCTGATGCTGATGGCTGTGGGAGCCTTTTCGATGAGGGTGCGAAAGCGTTTTTCACTTTCATGCAAGGCCGCCTCGGCCTGCTTGCGCTGGGTAATGTCAGTGGCAATGCCATCCCAGACGAATCGTCCGTCCGGCAGCCGGCGCGGCATGGAGGACATGTGCATCCACCGTATGCCGCCATCCTTGTGCTTCATCCGTAGCGTGACGTTGAAAGCACTTTTGTTGGCGAGTGAAATTCGCCGCGCTTCCTGCAACTGTTCCCGGTCCTCGGGAGAAATCAGTTCTAAAAACCGGGACGCATCCTGCAGCACGCTTTCGGCCGTCAAACCAAACAGACGCTCAACACCGGCGCTGACATATACAAACCGCATGGTGCCATCGAAATCCCGCATGATTTCGTAAACCATCCCATCGGGCAGATTATCGCCTATGACGCGTAATTGCGTCTCCTTGGCCCGCAACCTTTCCGTGGCCTTGCCGGCCTCCCGGCCATGGGTCACCAGCATCCGGCGGATAATTATTCCCATTACGACCACCACGGCCAGGCCCGTGAAGGTGATGATCAAATAAGATCGCAGCCGCCCGGCTTCAATCGTCTGCACCCGCTGGGCAAGTAACCGGTCCAGTTGATCGGCACCGGTCTGCCCGAGACGAAAACTTTCCGCGTGCGCCGCCCAGCCCGCATTTTCAAAAGCGGCGGCGGCCACCGGCTGGCCGCTCACAACCCGGTCGAGTAATTGTTGCAGCGACTTGAACGAATCATTGAAGCGCGCCAATGCCGGCGGAAGATTTTTTTGCAACCCATCCTTTTGGCCGTAGAGAGTTCGGTTTTGCGCAACGGAAATCTCTGCATCCCGCAGGATACGGTCGGCATCGACCTGTAACATAGCGGCGTAAACCGCAGCTTGCGACCGGCCCGTAACGCCCCTGTCCACGCGCAAGGAGTTGCCGATGCGAAAGGTCATTTCAGCCAGTTGCGGTTGCAACTGCGGCAAGACACCCGCCGTGAGGTCCACGAGATAGTAGGTATCCAGTTCGTTGTCCAATACCAGATTGGAAGTTTCGCTGGCTTGATCAATCATGGCCCGCACGGAAGCCACCATGGACGGAATTTCATAGCCCTGCGCAATGGCCGTCGGCGCGGCATGTTTAAGGCTGTCCCAGGCAGCCAGCAGCACGGCCAACCGGGCGTTGTCCCGCTTGCGAAACGCCAACTCGGCATCCGTAAATCCCAGTTTTTTTCCCAGGCTGCCCTGGTAATTGCTGGCCACCAAACTGACCGACTCGTCAATTTGTTGCCGCACCGCAGCAAACTCAAACCGGACCGGCGCTTCACCGGTCACTGACTGGCGTGCCGCTTCCTGATAACGCGGCAATGACACCAGCAATTGTTCCAATGGCCGCTGAAAATCATTACCTTCGCGTTCTTGCAAACTAAAGGCTATTTGCTCGCTATACGATGCCTTGACGAGCATCAATGAAACCACAAATAACGGCACTGCGCCGGTTATGGCGACAAGCACGATGTGACGCCATAATTTCATGCGCAGACTATTTTATTATTGGGTGTTTGAAGGGGCCTTCCAACACGGTGCATGCAGAAAACAATACGGAATTGCCTTTCAAGCGCAATGCTCGTTTGAATTCCGCTTAAAACCCGTGACGAGATTATGGCTGGCCCAACTATCGATCATGCCCGGCTCAAACCGGCGGAAGCCTTGTGATTAAAGGCTTTGAGTTATGTGAGTAGTACCGGGCTGCACTGAACGATGCCGTTGGCTTGCTGGGGAGCGCAGCCGCCCCGGCTGCGGTTCGGCGCGCCCTCGCGCCGAACCCGTCCACCCGGAGCACACCAATGGGTTTGCTGTTTTGTGCCCCCCGTGCGGGCCGCGAGGGCGCGACCCGCTGCGCCCGAGGCGGGCGCGCTCCTGTTTCCAACGGCATTGTTCGGGCTGAGGCCATCTAGTTGGGGCTCAAATGGAAGCCGCACTGCGGACACGTAGCCGTGTGTTTGACCTGCCTGCGATAGGTCAACATGCCCTTGGCCAAGGCCACGGACAATGCCGCCAGGCGATTGTTCACTCGGAGCTTTCGATACAAAATTTTTAAATGTTCGCGAACTGTATGCACGGAAACCGCCAGTTGCTCGCTCATCTCACGCTGGCTGAGGCCTTGGGCAACCAGCTCCAAGATTTGAGTTTGGCGTTCGGACAATTGCTGTTCCCAACAAATCGCCTTCGAAGATTTAATGGTTTTGGCCAACATACGATTATATTTTCGGGTGTTTTAGATGCCATGGCATCCGTTGATTAACACCCGACTCTATCAGCCCCGGCCATTTTTAACTATTACTCGTTTGAGTGACAAAAAATTACTGGCCGCGAACTCAATGGGCTCGTACTGCCCAGGCCAGACCGTCGGTGCCCGGCCCCGTGTTGAACATTTTTGCAACCTTCCAAGTCTTGAGGTCAATCACCGCCACCTGCCGGCTCGCATCACACGAAACGTAGGCATAATTACCATCCGGCTGCACCAATACTTCCTGCGGCGATTTCGGCACGGCCAAGGTCAGCGTCACCTTCATCGTTTGCAGGTCCACCAGCGCCATCTGATTAATGCGGTTTAAACAGACCAAAAGCCAGCGGCCATCCGGCGTGGGACAAGTTCCGTAACCGACGCCCGGCAAATCCACCCAGGCACTAATGCCGTTGGTCGCAGTGTCAATGACCGCAAGGCGGGGTGCAGTCTGGTCAGCCGTAAAGACATGGCGGTCATCCACGGACAAGGAAATGCGTTGCGTTTGTTTCGAGACCGGAATGATCGTCACCACTTTTTTGGCCTCCAAGTCCAACACTGACACCGTCCCCGGCCCAACATTCGCCGTATAGCCACGCTTGCCATCCTTGGTAATCGCCAGCATGTGTGACTCCGCCTGTCCGGTGGGAATCGTCTCGACAACTTTTAGTGTGGCCGGGTCGATGACAGTGATGCATTCACCCAACTCCGTGGTGACATACAATAATCCGTTCTTGGGGCCCATGACGGCGCAGTGTGGACGCAGGCCTTTTCCCAAATCCACGGTACCCACCACTTCATGTTTGGCGATATCAATGACGCGAATCAAGCTGCCATCCGTGCCGGCATGACCGACTCCGGTATTGCTGTAAATGGGAACAAATGCCCGCGCGCCATCTGGTGAGGCCACCACTTCATGGCCAGTCACACCGTCTTCCGGAACGGCAGCGATGGTTTCCCCCGAGGCAGGGTCAACGATTGAGAGCGTGTGATCGCCCTTGTTGGCCACCAGCAAATATCCACTGGCATTGGCCCCGGCATCGGCCGCGAGGGACGATACCATTCCA